>JAEPEX010000076.1_pt1 | contig 59289 bp, 61 predicted proteins | sample 9130951 | NCBI WGS metagenome assembly JAEPEX01 (sample SAMN17228542, study PRJNA684324) | microbial mat metagenome | biome: saline marsh[ENVO:00000054]; feature: microbial feature [ENVO:01000007], biofilm[ENVO:00002034], sulphate-reducing...; material: estuarine water [ENVO:01000301]|estuarine... | reverse complement strand
TTTTTGGTTTTCCGGGTTTTGGATGGTTCGCGGATAACCGTTTCACTGCTTGCGTGAAGTCAACTTGGTCGATCAGCTCAACAAAGCGAATCACATCGCCGCCCGTCCCGCAGCCAAAGCAGTTCCACAGGTTTTCCTTGGGATTGACGGTAAGTGATGGGGTGGTGTCTTCATGGAAGGGGCAGAGGCCCGGTAGTTCCCGCCGACCTGGTGCAGCTCGATGCCGCGGGCCTTCATGAAAGAAACCAGCTCAACGCCGTGTTTGATGGCGTCGATGTCGTCTTGATTGATCATGGTTCTCTCTCCTCATATCTCGCAGGTCAAACAGCATATCTCTGAGCAGGTTCAGTGATTCTCGTAGATGAAACGGGGTTTACCAGGGCCTGACCGCTTCGGTATTGCCGCTCCAACTGCTCCAGGTCGGCGCCGCTGATCTCAAAGGCGGCAATCCCTCTGGCCGCGTCCTTGATCCTGATGCCGCGCAGTGCGGCGCCCTTGCACAGGAAAAAGGCGCCGACATAGATGTCCGTGGTCTCGTACGTGGCGATGGCTCATCACCTCCTTTGGGTCGCCATGATTGATTTTTTCCGGGAGATATGGGAGAAGAGCAGGACGCTTCGGTATCTCGCCGGGGTCGTACCAGCCCGTCACCTTCGCTCTTGCCACAGACCGGAAGGTGACGGGCTTTTTTTCGTTCAGACAAGCCTGTTTAAATAACCTGTCAAGCATTTTATGTGCTATGAATCGTATAGCATATGTGCTATATAGTGGTCAACAAAAAAATCACTCAAAAAAAGAAGGAGTATACTGTGGTAAATTTATCACACCGGATACTCGATATGGAATTCCCGGAACGGTTAAGTGCTATCAGAAAAGAAAAAGGACTGACCCAACAGAAGCTGGCGAAGCTTGTCGGGCTCCATGTCGCCCAGGTGCGGAGGTACGAGGGCGGCACATCACAGCCGACTTTGGAGGTGATACGAAAGCTCGCCGTTGCGCTGAGCGTGAGCGCGGATACGTTATTATTTGATAAGGATGAGAGAGGCCCTGACAATGACCTCAGATTGCAATTTGAAGCGATATCTCGATTTGAGCCCGAAGAGAAACAGATCGTCAAAACTGTCCTTGACAGTTTGATCTTAAAGCATGAAGCAAAGCGATGGTCGGCGGGGACATGACAGACCAGAAAAATGCCAACTCAGCCGTTACACCGGGCGTGCCGGTGAACTTTTCATTGATCAGTGTCAAGGATCGAGATCTGACCCCCGTCTTTCCTGGCAGCCGTCCCGTCCACTGATTGGCACTATCTTTGCTGCCCATGCCTGAACCAGCAACGGGTTGGTATATAACCATGGAATTTGTCATCACCGAATCAGTGGAACTGGCATGGTACCGAAGATTTTCTGGGTCCGAAGCGTCGGACAGGGGGATGTGGCCCGAGCTGAGACGAGCTTCACGACGAAGCCTTTTGAGGGGTTCTTTGTTACGCTCGTCTCAGCTCTACCGCAACCTTGATCCTGATGGGTGACTGGGTGCAGCAGGAGTGATCGCTGACACAAAAGCGCCGAAATAACGGGTGCGGGAAAGTACTGACAATCAGCGCGTATAAAACCTGGCACGATTGCTCTGGTAAGAAAAATCTATTTTTTTCTTGGATGGCGAAGTCTTTTCCTTGACAAGAGGCCTTTTAATGGGTGCCCCCCCCCCTCCTCCCTTTCTGATTTACCTGTCTTATCTCACCAAGAAAATGCAGGATGAGAAACTGTTCAAAGACTTTACCATGCATGAAGTCCTGGACGAGTTGGATGTGATTGAATGTTTTGAGCGTCCTGGTAAGCGACTTGAAGTTGGCGAGATGACGATTCGGCAAAAAGAACTCTATGCTAAACTAGGCGTCGAGCCGCCTGCCTCGTTACAATAACTCGGGAATTCAGGTTACAACGGACAAGCCGGTGAACCTTTCCTTGACAAGAGGCCTTTTAATGGGTGACCCCCGTCTTTCCCCTTGTCAAGGATCGAGATTTGCCCCCATCATTCCCCCTACATAATTTTCATATTATGTGAGTCGTTTTCACTAACATATATTTCTATATCATAGATACCGCCTGCTTCACCATTATTATTTGTTAAGTGAAAATGGCTTGAAGATCCATTGTGTAAAAGCCTAAGTCTTTCAATCAACTGTTCAATCTCATCATTTTTTAAGCCAATAGATACACCAAACCATCCAGTTTTAAAGTCCTCTATTTCAACAAACATAATATTAGCCTTACCTGTTAGGTTCTATATGTATTTCTGGAAAACGAGAATCGTGCCAATGCGGCCCCCTCTGTTTACCGTACTCTCTTCCTTCACGGTCCCAACGTCTCCATTGGTCTTTATTTTTTGGGTTTCGCCATTGTCTGTGCTTCCCATCCGAATTTTCACCCGCTGGCGTCTCCTCCCATCCATCAGGAGGAGTCCAGTCATCTGGGTCGGCAGGATAATCATCTAAACATTTATCTTTTTTCTTGCACTTACATATCCCTCCAGGGATGTATTGTGAAACCGCTAAATTGCGATCTGCACAATACTGAAAGCATCCTTTCATAGAGTCTGGGTACTCTGGCGCAATCTCAATAGGGGGCATGCTGCCCATCAACCCAGCCGGATCAATCCAGTTAAGTGGATCGCTGTTAGCATACCCATATAGATTAATCCCTCCCCAGAGCCCAATCGGATCAGCGGAGATATACCGCCCGGTCTCAGGATCATAATACCTGTGCCAAGATTTCACGATGCGCCTTCTCCCCCTAAAGAGCTGTTTTTTGTGGGGGATCACGCAGATTCAAAGAGCAGTGTTCAGTAATACCCGAGATCGCCTGACAAGACAAGCACCAGCAGGCGGTTAAAGAAAAAGAAAGGGAATATCAGGGAAGTGGTTTTTGTCGGGGAGCCCCCGCGCAGCAGGGGGCGGACGGGTGGGCACGGCAGCGGCGGTAGGTGGGTGGCGGGTGGAGGGTGGTGTGCCTTTCGCCACTAAACATAAGAACTTATGTTTAGCGGACAAGGGAACAGGCCGGCGGCCCGGCTGCTTGTCCTTTATGCAGCCGGGATGACGGACTGCACGTCGCATAATAGCGCTATTGTGCGACGTGCCGCCGCAAGCGCAGTGGCGGAAGGTGCACTGCCCGGAACTCGGCGCCGCCTTCGCTGCTGCCGTGCCCGGGCGGGCGGGGGTTCCCAGTTCAAAGGGCCGCGGGCCCCACTGATCCACGTACTTGTTTTATACAGACTCGCCCGGATGATACCTGGCGTGGATCTCTTTGAGGTCGTTGATGGTGACCCTGGTGTAGATCTGGGTGGACTCCAGGGACGCATGGCCCAGCATTTCCTGGATATGACGGATGGGCGCCCCGTTCTTGAGCATATGAGTTGCACAGGTGTGACGGAAGGTATGGGTGGTCACATTTTTGGTGATCTTTGCTTGGTGGGCAGCCTTTTTAACGATGGCCCAGACGGCGGTGGGTGTCATCTTCGTTCCCCAGCGATTGAGCACCAGATACCCTGTATCCTTTCCCCGGATCATGGCCGGTCGGACCATGAGAAGATAGGTTTTTATCAGTCCACAGACCCGTGAGCTCATCGGTACGACACGGTCTTTTGCTCCCTTGCCGGATCTGATCGTCAGATATCCATTCACGATATCGAGATCACCGGTCTTGACCGCCGCCATCTCAGCGGCCCTGATGCCGGTATCATAGAGGATTTCCAGGATGATCCTGTTACGGTAGCCGTCATGTGTCCGCATGTCCGGGGCGGCCATGATCTTTGTTATCTCAACGTACTCCAGGATCACCTTGGGTAAGCGTTTCGGCTGCTTCGGCAACGTGATCGTCTTGCTGAGATCAGCGGTAAGATAATCCGTTGCATAGAGATACCGGGCAAAGCCGCGAACCGAACAGAGATACTTTTCCCTGGTACTGACCGACAGTTGCTTACCTTTGGCAGTCAGCCGGTAGGCAAGGTCTTCCTGGAACAGATGCAAGGCATCCCGGTTAAACTGCACCAGCTCGGTTATCCCTTGTTCTTCCAGGAAGAGAACCATGGCATTCAAGGCGCCTCGGATGTTGCGGATCGTCAACGGTGAACGGTTCAGGATCGTCAGCTCTTCCAGATAGTTTGGTATCAGCGCTCTGATCCTCATAGCCCTGGATGCGTCCGGGTATGAGTTTTTTTGAGGTCGATCGGGTATACCCGGGTATATATTTGGGTGGTCCGGATATGTCGATGACCCAGCAGCTTCTGGACATAGCGGATATCTGCTCCCTGTTGGAGAAGATGGGTTGCGCAGCTTCTGCGGAAGCTGTGCGGTGAAGCGGTCTTCGTGATTCCGGCGGCTTTTTTGTAGTGAAACAGTGATGTCCTGATACTGTTGCCGGTCACCGGCCTGCCCTGATCGGTGAGAAAGAGCCGTCTTTGCTGCTTGTTCTTCTGGGCATACCGGGGCCGGATCTTTTCCAGATACTCTTTCAGATACGTGGCCGCATTGCTGCCGAGGGAACCACCCGCTGCCGGTTGCCCTTGCCTTTTCTGATATGCAGGACCTTGTCTTTGAGATCAACATCATGAACGGTGAGCTGCACCAGCTCATTGAGCCGTATCCCAGAGGAATACAGGGTTTCCATAATGGCTCTATCCCGGATCTGCATACCGTAGGCAGAGGTTGGGCTGCTCCAGGAGCAGCCGCATTTCCGCGACTGTCAGCACCTCCGGCACGGTCCGGTTCTGCCGGTTAGTCTCCCGGATGTTCTCGGTGGGATCAAGCAGGAGCCGGTGCGTATCGAGCAGCCAGCCGAACAACCGCTTTACCGGCCTCAGCCGCATGCCCTTGGTCTCTTCGGCAATAGCCATGTCGGCTACCAGAAGCTGGTAGGTTCTGATCGTCTCATGGGTGACCTGTTTGAGGTCCATCACCGTTGACCGCTTTCCTGAGATAATCCAGGAAAGTATCCGAGGTATACGCAGTAACATTCGACGGTTGAGGCGGCATAGCCGCTGCTTTCCAGGTAGTTCTTGAACCTGATCTTCGCTGTATCGATATCCATATTCTTCGTATCCCTCCTCTGGTGGCAGTTCTCGTCAGAGACCCGGTACATGGTGGCTTCATTGCGGTATCGATTACCTTTGCCCGTGACAGCCAGGCAGCGTCGCTGGTTCTCTGCCCCTGCCTGCCCCTGCCCCTGTCCCTGTCCCTGTCCCCTGCCCTCTGTCTTCTGACTCTGACTTCTGACTTCTGTCTTCTGTCTTCTGTCTTCTGTCTTCTGACCTCTGTCTTCTGTCTTCTGACTTCTGTCTTCTGACTTCTGTCTTCTGGTACCCCTGGGGCTTGTTCTCCTGCCTCGCCCTCGGGGTTGTTGTCTTTTTTCTTTAACTGCACGGAGTTATCTATGTTTTTCCGAACCTCGGAGTACCCTCGGGGTCAGGCACGTTTACCCTCGGGGTCAGGGTATTTACCCTCGGGGTAACGCTTCATCTTCACCGGTTTATCAACGTTTCTATCTGCGCAACGCTGGTCAGGTTGAGGTAACACCTTTCTTGATGCTCCTCCCCTGGCCCTGATAGGTGAGGATATAGCTGTACTCCTTGCCTCTGGAGCTGGTGCGGACACCGATGTACTCCATTTCTTCAAGTTGCTTGATATGAGCCCTGACCTGCCAGTCACTCCAGCCGGTGTACTCCCGGATCATTCTCCGGGTGAAGAAGATTTCATCTATGGGGGCGTTGTTCTGCTCGGCCTGTTCCTTTACCATTTCGTAGATCTTCGATAGCAAGGTCCTGGACGGTTTGACCAGTTCATCCATGGATTGACCGAGAACCACATTGGCAAGGCGGTTAGCTGTCTCAATGTCGGTAAGCGTGACTTCGATATATTCAACCGGCGTGCCGTCCACCTCCACGGTCTGTATCTCCCGCTGATACTGGTGCAGGAAGGCCACCGCCCGGATGAGGCCGAGGTATTTCTTGTGGTCCCGCCTGGCCCGGAGCGAGTGGCTGGGATAAGCTGAGATATTCGGCATAGGGGTTGACCACCGCCAGGGGCTTGAGCATTCGTTGCACCGCATGGTGCTTTCTGGTAACGGTGTGCTGCTTCTTTTCCCGGATCAGCCCGGCCAGCGTTTCCGCCTCCCGCTGCCGCTGATGGATGGCCCCGGTCATGGCGGCGGACTCATCGATGGTCAGAAAGATAAAGCGTGAGGCCGTCTCCTGGTCGATCTCGGTGGCGGTGGTGGTGATCATCACGCAGACCGGGCCGTTTACCGTGTATTCCTCGGTCTTCATCCTGCCGTTGGCATCCTTGCCGGTGGCGGCCACGGTGATCTTCTTGGCGGACTGGATCGTTCTGATCGAGTAGGCGGCGCCGCCCATCCCTTCGGCCTCCTCGATGGCCAGGATCTTGTGCACCAACGAGTCTTCTTCTTTGTAGAACAGGGCCTGGTCGGTGACCCGGGTGTATTTGATATACTCTTCATCGGGAATCAGCGAGACGATGGCATCCTGCAGGGTGGATTTGCCGGCCGCGGAGCGGGACTGGATGAGCACCGATAAGGGCTCGGCCAGCTTCCTTGAGGTGGCGGCCAGATAGCCCACCAGCTTGTTGATCTTCTCACCGGTGACGCCCAGGGTGTCGAAGTCGGTGAGCAGCGCCGCGAAGATATCGTCGCTTTTCAGAAAGGATAAGGCCAGCTCCTTATCCCCTGTGCTGATCTCGGTGTGCTGTTGTTCTTGTTTCTCCGGCCGCCACTGTTCCACCAGCTGCAGCAGTTTGGCCAGGTCTTCCTTGATCAGCGCTTCCGGCTTCGGCAAACAGATCGGCACAGAGCTTGGCGAACCAGTGCCTCGATCTCGAAGAGTAGAGGTCGATGGTAGTCAGCTCGAAGGGTTTGGATGAGGCAACGTCCTCACTGACCTTGATGGTGGCTTTCAACTGGGTATCGCCCCGCTGGATGCCTTTCACCTGGTACTGCCGTGTGGCGTAGCCCACCGTGAAGCCGTGTTCTTCCTGCTGGTATAGGGTTTGTTTGCGCTTGTTCAGCGAATCTGACTGCTCCACCGATGCCGGGTTGGCCGCTTTGAGCAGCTGCTCGAACTCTTCGGGAGTGTGGCGGTTGAAGTAGATGGTGATGTCTTTGTCCGGCAGCTCGATCGTGTAGACGGTTATTCCTTTCTTCCGTAACTGCTCCGCCGCCTGTGCCGCTCCGTCCTTGCCGGCCTGGTCGCTGTCAAAGCAGAGATACACCTCTGTTACCGCGCTGTTAAAGAGAACAAGATGATCCTCGGTTACCCCGTTAACCCCATAGGCGGGAATGACATTGGTAAAACCCTGGTCGTACAGGGCTATCGCATCGATAATCGATTCGGTAAGGATAATAGAAGCGCTTCGTGGTACCGCCTGGCGGTTGACAAGCCCGGACCGGGAACCGGCCAGGTACAGGTGGCTGACCCCGTGTGCCGGGTCGATGTTTCTGCCATAGAGATTGACGATTGCCCCATCTGTATCATAGATGGGAAAGACCACGCAGTTGTAGAAGATTTCGTTGCCTTTGGCATTGAGGATGCCGAGCGTTTTCAACGTCTTGATGACGGCCGGGTCATCAGGCAGGATGTTTTTGAGGCTGCCATTCACAAAGCCAACGCCAAAGTCGGTGAACGTCTGATTGGTTGTAATGCCCCGGTTCTTGAGGTAGTCCAGGCCTCTCTGATCTTCCGTGAAGCTGTGCTGATAATACCCCACTACTCGGGCCAGTAACTTCTTCTCGGCCACACTCAGCACTTTCTTACCCGGTCTTTTCTGACTTCTGTCCTCTGTCTTCTGACTTCTGTTCCCCCGAGCCAGCAGCTTCTTGTCGGCCACGCTGAGCCCTTTCTTTTCTTCTTTAACTGCTGCTTTTCTGTCTTCTGTCCTCTGGACTTCTGACTTCTGAGGGCGGTCTCTCAGCCAGCCGTCTGACAGCTTCTTTGAAATCGACTCCATGTATCAGCTCAACGAAGCGGATAACATCGCCGCCCGTCCCACAGCCAAAGCAGTTCCACAGGTTTTCCTTGGGGTTTACGGTAAACGATGGGATGGTATCTTCATGGAAGGGGCAGAAGCCCCGGTAGTTCTCGCCGACCTGGTGCAGCTCGATGCCGTAGGCCGTCATGAAGGCACCAGCTCAACGCCGTGTTTGATGGCGTCGATGTCGTCTTGATTGATCATGGTTCTCTCTCCTCATATCTCGTAGGTCAAACAGCATATCTCTGAGTAGGTTCAGTGATTCTCGTAGATGCACCGGGTTCACCAGGGCCTGACCGCTTCGGTATTGCCGCTCCAACCCCTCCAGGTCGGCGCCGCTGATCTCAAAGGCGGCGATCCCTCTGGCCGCGTCCTTGATCCTGATGCCGCGCAGTGCCGCGCCCTTGCACAGGAAAAAGGCGCCGACATAGATGTCCGTGGTCTCGTAGGTGGCGATGGCTCATCACCTCCTTTGGGTCGCCATGATTGATTTTTTCCGGGAGATATGGGAGAAGAGCAGGACGCTTCGGTATCTCGCCGGGGTCGTACCAGCCCGTCACCTTCGCTCTTGCCACAGACCGGAAGGTGACGGGCTTTTTTTGTTCAGACAGGCCTGTTCAAAAACCTGTCAAGCGTAAAATGCCGCTAATGCAAAATAATTTCAAGAACTAAAATATAACATAATGTTATAATACGCAAGCACTAAAGCCGGAAAATGGAAATCGTGATGTATATTGGGTGCATGGCACAGCAAACGACACAGAAAGAAAATCGTGAGACGCTGGGGGGAAGGCTTGCCAGATTGCGTAAAGAACAAGGGCTGACCCAGATCGAACTTGGAGCCAAGACAGACCTCAGCCAGGTGTTGATATCTGATTATGAGCGGGGACGGCTTGCAGCCAAGCCCCGATACCCTCATTAAAATGGCGAATGCTTTGGGAGTGGCGACCGACGAGCTTCTCGGCCTCAAAGGTAAACCAGCCAGCGGGGTAAGCCAAGTCTGAAGACCCTGCGGCGGCTGAAAAAGATTGAAGAGCTCCCGCCATCACAGCAAAAAGCTCTTTTCAAGACGATCGATAACTTCCTCAAAGGGGCCGAGAAGGAATAAGAAAAGCGGCTGAGATCTTCTTCTTAGCCGCTTTTGTCGTGGCGTGTGGGATATGCCAATCAGCCGTTACACCGGGCGTGCCGGTGAACTTTTCATTGGCGGGAAGGGGAAAAAATCGTTCCGTCCCCTTTTTTTGGGACCCCCGTCTTTCCCTAGACCCCTTTTTCTTTTATTTTTTCCCCTCTTTTTTCCCTCTACTTCTTTCCTTCTGTAGATTTTTCATTATACTTATCAACAAGATAAGCAAACAAGTATACAATGCAAATAGTAACTACCATGAAAACTGTAGTTAATAAAACTCTTTGAGTAAATATTTCTCCTCCCAAAGCAAGATGATTTTTTATAAGTAACGCCCCACTTCCAAGCAGAATAACTTCAACTAAAAAAATAAAATTTTTAAGAAAATTCATGGACTTTTATTCACAACACTCGACCGAACACTTAATCAATCCAAAAACAGACCAATAAGTTACAGCTTTATTAACCCCTGCTCGAACTGCTTTAGACGCTCTTGATGATAATCTATTAGCAATTTTCTTATCTACAGATTTTTGCAAATAATCGCCTATAAAATATTCCAACCAGCATATGGCAACACAATTACCATATTCTGCTGTTTGGGCTGGAAAGCCTCTCACGGCTCCCTCAAATCCACGTACGGCGTTTGCAAACTGTGGGGATTGCCACATTCCCTGGTGCTAAATGGGCCGTAATTTGATAACCCCAACGGATCAACCTTATTAACCGGATCATTTTGAACATACCCATACAGATTAATCCCCCTTCAAGCCCTATCGGGTCAGCGGAGATATAGCGCCCGGTGGCAGGATCGTAGAATCTGTGCCAAGATTTCACGATGCGCCTTCTCCCCCCAAAGAGCTGTTTTTTGTGGGGGATCACGCAGATTCAAAGAGCAGTGTTCAGTAATACCCGAGATCGCCTGACAAGACAAGCACCAGCAGGCGGTTAAAGAAAAAAAGAAAGGCGGCAGATGATGGTCACAGCCGACCGTAGGGAGACTTCTGGGGGAGCCCCCGCGCAGCAGGGGGCGGACGGGTGGGCACGGCAGCGGCGGTAGGTGGGTGGCGGGTGGAGGGTGGTGTGCCTTTCGCCACTAAACATAAGAACTTATGTTGAGCGGACAAGGGAACAGGCCGGCGGCCCGGCTGCTTGTCGTTTATGCAGCCGGGATGACGGACTGCACGTCGCATAATAGCGCTATTGTGCGACGTGCCGCCGGGAGCGCAGTGGCGGAAGGTGCACTGCCCGGAACTCGGCGCCGCCTTCGCTGCTGCCGTGCCCGGGCGGGCGGGGGTCCTCAGTTCAAAGGGCCGCGGGCCCCACTGATCCACGTACTTGTTTTATACAGACTCGCCCGGATGATACCTGGCGTGGATCTCTTTGAGGTCGTTGATGGTGACCCTGGTGTAGATCTGGGTGGACTCCAGGGACGCATGGCCCAGCATCTCCTGGATATGACGGATGGGCGCCCCGTTCTTGAGCATATGAGTCGCACAGGTGTGACGGAAGGTAGTGGGTGGTCACGATTTTTGCTGAATCTTTGCCTTGTGAGCAGCCTTTTTAACGATCGGCCCAGACGGCGGTGGGTCGTCATCTTCGTTCCCCAGCGATTGAGCACCAGATACCCTGTTATCCTTTCCCCGGCATCATGGCCGGTCCGGACCATGAGAAGATAGGTCTTTTATCAGTCCACAGACCCGTGAGCTCATCGGTACGACACGGTCTTTTGCTCCCTTGCCGGATCTGATCGTCAGATATCCATTCACGATATCGAGATCACCGGTCTTGACCGCCGCCATCTCAGCGGCCCTGATGCCGGTATCATAGAGGATTTCCAGGATGATCCTGTTGCGGTAGCCGTCATGTGTCCGCATGTCCGGGGCGGCCATGATCTTTGTTATCTCAGCGTGCTCCAGGATCACCTTTGGTAAGCGTTTCGGCTGCTTCGGCAACGTGATCGTCTTGCTGAGATCAGCGGTAAGATAATCCGTTGCATAGAGATACCGGGCAAAGCCGCGAACCGAGCAGAGATACTTTTCCCTGGTACTGACCGACAGTTGCTTACCTTTGGCAGTCAGCCGGTAGGCAAGGTCTTCCTGGAACAGATGCAAGGCATCCCGGTTAAACTGCACCAGCTCGGTTATCCCTTCATGTTCCAGAAAGAGAACCATGGCATTCAAGGCGCCCCGGATGTTGCGGATCGTCAACGGTGAACGGTTCAGGATCTTCAGCTTCCTCTAGATATTCCGGTATCAGCTCTCTGATCAGCATAGGTGGATGCGTCCGGGTATGGGTTTCCTTGAGGTCGATTGGGTATACTCGGGTATATATTTGGGTGGTCCGGATATGTCGGTGCCCAGCAGCTTCTGGACATAGCGGATATCTGCTCCCTGTTGGAGAAGATGGGTTGCGCAGCTTCTGCGGAAGCTGTGCGGTGAAGCGGTCTTTCGTGATTCCGGCGGCTTTTTTGTAGTGAAACAGTGATGTCCTGATACTGTTGCCGGTCACCGGCCTGCCTTGATCGGTGAGAAAGAGCCGTCTTTGCTGCTTGTTCTTCCGGGCATACCGGGGCCGGATCTTTTCCAGATACTCTTTCAGATACGTGGCCGCATTGCTGCCGAGGGAACCACCCGCTGCCGGTTGCCCTTACCTTTTCTGATATGCAGAACCTTGTCTTTGAGATCAACATCATGAACGGTGAGCTGCACCAACTCATTGAGCCGTATCCCTGAAGAATACAGCGTTTCCATGATAGCCCTATCTCTGATCTGCATCCGTAACGAGAGGTTGGGCTGCTCCAGGAGCAGCCGCATTTCCGCAACCGTCAGCACCTCCGGCACGGTCCGGTTCTGCCGGTTGGTTTCCCGTATGTTGAACCCCAGATTATCTAAAATAAAACCAGCCTTTTTTGTCAGAATCTGTTAGCAGTGGGTGGTGACACTGCAGATTATTTTGATTTCTCGTAACGTTATTGTACACCCCTCGTGAGTGGTGGCTGCCGGGGCCGTGGACACGGCCCCGGCAGCCCTCCAGGCAGGAAACCTACTTCCTGAAAGGAGTTGCCTTGTGGTACTGTTTGTTGCCGCATCCGTCAAGGAAATTGCTCGTCTCGGCACCGCCTACCCCTGGAATAAACCATCGTGCTGTCCCCGGTGCGGTGGACGGTTGTGGTGGCATGGATTTGTTGTCGCCTGGTTTAGCTGCCTTTCTCATTGTGTCTATCTTCGACGTCTGTTCTGTTCGCAGTGCCGCGCCGTTCATCGGTTGAAACCACAGGGGTATTGGCCCCGGTATCGCAGTTCCAGTGCTGAGATTCACCAGGCAATTACCCACCGACAGAGCACAAAACGCTGGCGGCCCGATCTGCCGCGTTCGCGCCAACGCCAGTGGTGGCGTCGGCTAGGTCGGATGATTCGGCTGGTCTTCGGGATGTCCACTCAGCTTACCCACCGGGAAGGATTCACTCGACTCATTGCACGAAACATCATCCCGGTCACCCAAGCAATACACCATGACAATCGACACATCCATGACCCACCCTACCGTATTGTAGCTCTGCCCGGCGGCCTCTGAGCATGGTATCGGCAGACAGACTCGGATAACCCGACTCTGATACCCCATACCCAGGAGGACGCCCATGGAAGACGAAGCCTTACGTACCGAAGTTGCCCTGTTTCGCTTCGGAGTCATCAGCGAGTTGGTTGCATCACGACTCGAACCCGGTGAGTTGACCGAACTCATCTATCAAAAAAGTGAGCAGCACTGGCATATCCCCGGCTCTCATCGCACCCGGGTGTCGGCAGCCACCGTCAGGCGCTGGCTGCGACTCTATGAGCGGGGCGGCCGCGAGCTCAGTGCCTTGATGCCGGCCAGGCGGTGCGACCGGGGATGCTCTCGCACGGTCGATGATGAGACTCGCGGCGCCCTGATCCGGTTGCGCAAAGAACAACCAGGTTGGCCGGTCTGGCGGCTGGTGCAAGCACTTGCTGAAAAACAAGTAATCACACCCGGCACGACCCTGAGTCTCTCCACCGCCTATCGCATCCTCACCCAGGAAAAGCTTGACAGCGCCGCTCTGCACAAGCGAGCCCCGGTGGATCGACGGCGTTACGAGGCCGAATTCCCCAACGATATCTGGCAATCAGATATCATGCACGGCCCGCTGGTAAAAGGCACCGGCAAAAGGCGCAAAGCGTATCTGATCGCCATTCTTGACGATCATTCCCGGTTCATTACCCACGGCGAGTTCTTCTCTTCGGAAAAACTCGAATCCTGGCTCCAGGTCTTTCGCCAGGCCCTGCTTACCAGAGGACTGCCGCGTAAACTCTACGTGGACAACGGCGCCGCCTTTCGCTCACGCCATCTCGAACGAATCTGTGCCTCGCTCGGCATCGCCCTGATCCACAGCCGCCCCTATACCCCACAGGGGGCGCGGCAAGATCGAGCGCTTCTTTCGCACCGTCAGATCCCGGTTTATCTCCGCGCCTCGATGACCAACCCGACACCCTTGCTCAGCTCAATGAGCGGTTCCAGCACTGGCTGGAAACGGACTATCTGCATCGGGTTCATTCGGTCACCGCGATGACCCCGTTCAACCGCTTTGCCGCTCATCTTGAAATGATTCGCGAAGCACCCGCTGATCTTACTGATCACTTCCGTAAAGAAGTGCGGCGCCGGGTCAGCAAAGACCGGGTCGTCACCATCGACGGACGACTCTTCGAAGCCCCGGTTCAATTGATCGGTGAACGGGTCACGCTCTTGTTCAACGATGATCGGCCGGAACGGGTCGAAATCTTCTGTAAGGGGCAGTCGTGTGGTCTGCTCAGGCCGGTTGATCTGGTGGTCAACACCCTGGTGAAACGAACCAAAAACGGCGGTGAAGAGATGCTCGCCGAAACCTCGACATGCCGGCCGGGACGGCTGCCCTTTGATCCTAGCGCCGACGGAGGTGGATCATGAGCTATCGAACTTTCTTCGGCCTCAGTGCGGAGCCCTTCAGGGCTGATCTCGCCCTTGAGCAGGTGCTCACCACCCCGGAATTGCTCGGCGTCCAGCAACGCCTCGACTATGTCTTGCGTCTGGGCGCCATCATGCTTGTCACCGGCGAAGTCGGCGCCGGCAAATCAACCGCCGTGCGCTACAGCTGTGGAACGCTTCATCACTCTCGGTACAAGACCCTGTGGGTCACCGCTTCAGCCGGCTCTATTCTCGAACTCTACCGCCAGCTCCTGGCCGAGCTTGACATCGCTACCGCATCGTCCTCACGGGCCGTATTGACCCGGCTGATCAGAGCACAGATCGACAGCCTGGTCGCCGGTAAAAAGCAGCAACCCCTGCTGATTATCGATGAGGCCTCACTGCTGCGCCTCGATGTCTTTGCCGAGCTCCATACCATCACCCAGTTCGAAGCCGACTCCAAACCGTGGCTGCCCATGGTGCTGGCCGGCCAGAATAACCTGGCGGAAAACCTGCTCTACCGTACCGCCATACCGCTGGCTTCTCGCATTGTTGCCAGAAGTCATCTGCCGGCGGTCACCCGCCAGGCGATGGGTGAGTATCTGGACCATCATCTCACCATTGTCGGAATAAAAAAACTCACCCTTTACCGAACAGGCGGTAACCGCCATTCATCAGGGCTCCGGCGGGCTCTTTCGCAAAGCCAACCATCTTGCCCGCGGCGCCATGATCGCCGCTGCCGCCGAAAAAACACAAGAGGTAACAGCGGAGCATGTTCGGTGTGCCGACTCGGAGCTGCTGTAATTCAACCATCAAACACAAGGAGCACATCATGAAACCTGAACAGACCATCCAGTTTCTTGCCGAATTGCTTGAACTGGCTGAAGAACTAAACCGTATCGTCAAACAGTATTGCCGACTCGTAACCACTGATCAATCTGGACACGGACACTACGCAGAGAAGAAGGACTCAGAATATGATGCATTGTTCTGAGTAAATCTGTACTCTAGTCGTGCCGAGATGCTCCCCCCGGGCGGCGCTACGCGACGCACGCCCGGGGGGGACGCCTGCAAAATATTCTGATATCACTGGTAAGATATTCAGACAAATGCTGTGCATTTAATGTGAGAATCAACACCGTATCTTCTCTGTCGGATCAAGCAGGAGCCGGTGAGTATCCAGCAGCCAGCCGAACAACCGCTTTACCGGCCTCAGCCGCATGCCCTTGGTCTCTTCGGCGATAGCCATGTCGGCTACCAGAAGCTGGTAGGTTCTGATCGTCTCATGGGTTACCTGCTTGAGATCCATCACCTTTATTTCCTGAGATAGTCCAGAAAGTAACCAAGATAGACCGAGTAACATTCAATGGTTGAGGCGGCATAGCCGCTGCTTTCCAGGTAGTTCTTGAACCTGATCTTCGCTGTATCGATATCCATATTCTTCGTATCCCTCCTCTTGTGGCGGTTCTCGTCAGAGACCCGGTGCATGGTGGCTTCATTGCGGTATCGATTACCTTTGCCCGTGACAGCCCGGCAGCGTCACTCGTTTTCCGTCCTCTGCCCCCTGTCCCCTGTCCCCTGTCCCTGTCCCCTGTCCCCTGTCTTCTGGCTTCTGCCTTCTGGCTTCTGCTTCTGCCTTCTGCCTTCTGCCTTCTGCTTCTGCTTCTTCTGCCTTCTGCCTTCTGTCTTCTGCCTTCTGTCTTCTGTCTTCTGTCTTCTGTCTTCTGGTACCCCTGGGTCTTGTTCTCCTGCCTCGCCCTCGGGGTTGTTGTCTTTTTTCTTTAACTGCACGGAGTTATCTATATTTTTCCGAACCTCGGAGTACCCTCGGGGTAGCACGTTTTACCCTCGGGGTCGGGGTATTTACCCTCGGGGTAACGCTTCATCTTCCCGGTTCATCAACGTTGTGATCTGCTCAACGCTGGTCAGGTTGAGGTAACACGTTTCTTGATGCTCCTCCCCCTGGCCCTGATAGTTGAGGATATAGCTGTACTCCTTGCCTCTGGAGCTGGTGCGGACACCGATGTACTCCATTTCTTCAAGTTGCTTGATATGAGCCCTGATCTGCCAGTCACTCCAGCCGGTGTATTCCCGGATCATCCTCCGGGTGAAGAAGATTTCATCTATGGGGGCGTTGTTCTGCTCCGCCTGTTCCTGCACCATGGCATAGATCAGGGACAGCAAGGTCCTGGACGGTTTGACCAGTTCATCCATGGATTGACCGAGAACCACATTGGCAAGGCGGTTAGCTGTCTCAATGTCGGTAAGCGTGACTTCGATATATTCAACCGGCGTGCCGTCCACCTCCACGGTTTTTATCTCCCGCTGATACTGGTGCAGGAAGGCCACCGCCCGGATCAACCCGAGGTATTTCTTGTGGTCCCGCCTGGCCCGGAGCGAGTGGCTGGGATAACTGAGATATTCGGCATAGGGGTTGACCACCGCCAGGGGCTTGAGCATTCGTTGCACCGCATGGTGCTTTCTGGTAACGGTGTGCTGCTTCTTTTCCCGGATCAGCCCGGCCAGCGTTTCCGCCTCCCGCTGCCGCTGATGGATGGCCCGGTCATGGCGGCCGATTCATCGATGGTCAGAAAGATAAAGCGTGAGGCCGTCTCCTGGTCGATCTCGGTGGCGGTGGTGGTGATCATCACACAGACCGGGCCGTTTACCGTGTATTCCTCGGTCTTCATCCTGCCGTTGGCATCCTTGCCGGTGGCGGCTACGGTAATCTTCTTGGCCGACTGGATCGTTCTGATCGAGTAGGCAGCGCCGCCCATCCCTTCGGCCTCCTCGATGGCCAGGATCTTGTGCACCAACGAGTCTTCTTCTTTGTAGAACAGGGCCTGGTCGGTGACCCGGGTGTATTTGATATACTCTTCATCGGGGATCAGCGAGATGATGGCATCCTGCAGGGTGGATTTGCCGGCCGCGGAGCGGGACTGGATGAGCACCGATAAGGGCTCGGCCAGCTTCCTTGAGGTGGCAGCCAGGTAGCCCACCAGCTTGTTGATCTTCTCGCCGGTGACGCCCAGGGTGTCGAAGTCGGTGAGCAGCGCCGCGAAGATATCGTCGCTTTTCAGAAAGGATAAGGCCAGCTCCTTATCTCCTGCGCTGATCTCGGTGTGCTGCTGTTCTTGTTTCTCCGGCCGCCACTGTTCTACCAGCTGCAGCAGTTTGGCCAGGTCTTCCTTGATCAGCGCTTCCGGCTCGGCAAACAGATCGGCACAGAGCTTGGCGAACCAGTGGCGGGAGCGGGAGGAGTAGAGGTCGATGGTAGTCAGCTCGAAGGGTTTGGATGATGAAACGTCCTCACTGACCTTGATGGTGGCCTTCAACTGGGTGTCGCCCCGCTGGATGCCTTTCACCTGGTACTGCCGTGTGGCGTAGCCCACCGTGAAGCCGTGTTCTTCCTGCTGGTATAGGGTTTGTTTACGCTTGTTCAGCGAATCTGACTGCTCCACCGATGCCGGATTGGCCGCTTTGAGCAGCTGCTCGAACTCTTCGGGAGTGTGGCGGTTGAAGTAGATGGTGATGTCTTTGTCCGGCAGCTCGATCGTGTAGACGGTTATTCCTTTCTTCTGTAACTGCTCCGCCGCCTGAGTTGCTCCATCTTTGCCGGCCTGGTCGCTGTCAAAGCAGAGATACACCTCTGTTACCGGGCTGTTAAAGAGAACAAGATGATCCTCGGTTACCCCGTTTACCCCATAGCAGGGAATGACATTGGTAAAACCCTGGTCGTACAGGGTTACCGCATCGATAATCGATTCGGTAAGGATAATAGAAGCGCTTCGTGGTACCGCCTGGCGGTTGACGAGCCCGGCGCGTGAACCGGCCAGATACAGGTGGCTGACCCCGTGTGCCGGGTCGATGTTTCTGCCATAGAGATTGACGATTGCCCCATCTGTATCGTAGATGGGAAAGACCACGCAGTTGTAGAAGATTTCGTTGCCTTTGGCATTGAGGATGCCGAGCGTTTTCAGCGTCTTGATGACGGCCGGATCTTCGGGCAGGATCTTTTTCAGGCTGCCGTTCACAAAGCCCGTGCCGAAGTCGGTGCATGTCTGGTTGTTTGTAATCCCCCGGTTCTTGAGGTAGTCCAGGCCTCTCTGATCTTCAGTAAAGCTGTGCTGATAATACCCCACTACTCGGGCCAGTAACTTCTTCTCGGCCACACTCAGCACTTTCTTACCCGGTCTTTTCTGACTTCTGTCCTCTGTCTTCTGAATTCTGTTCCCCCGAGCCAGCAGCTTTTTGTCGGCCACGCTGAGCCCTTTCTTTTTTTCTTTAACTGCTGTTTTTGGTTTTCCGGGTTTTGGATGGTTCGCGGATAACCGTTTCACTGCTTGCGTGAAGTCAACTTGGTCGATCAGCTCAACAAAGCGGATCACATCGCCGCCCGTCCCACAGCCAAAGCAGTTCCACAGGTTTTCCTTGGGATTGACGGTAAGTGATGGGGTGGTATCTTCATGGAAGGGGCAGAAGCCCCGGTAGTTCTCGCCGACCTGTTGCAGCTCGATGCCGCGGGCCTTCATGAAAGAAACCAGCTCAACGCCGTGTTTGATGGCGTCGATGTCGTCTTGACTGATCATTATTCTCTCTCCTCATATCTCGCAGGTCAAACAGCATATCTCTGAGTAGGTTCAGTGATTCTCGCAGATGAACGGGGTTTACCAGGGCCTGACCGCTTCGGTATTGCCGCTCTAACTGTTCCAGGTCGGCGCCGCTGATCTCAAAGGCGGCAATCCCTCTGGCCGCGTCCTTGATCCTGATGCCGCGCAGTGCGGCGCCCTTGCACAGGAAAAAGGCGCCGACATAGATGTCCGTGGTCTCGTAGGTGGCGATGGCTCATCACCTCCTTTGGGTCACCATGATTGATTTTTTCCGGGAGATATGGAAGAAGAGCAGGACGCTTCGGTATCTCGCCGGGGTCGTACCAGCCCGTCACCTTCGCTCTTGCCACAGACCGGAAGGTGACGGGCTTTTTTCGTTCAGACAAGCCTGTTCAAAAACCTGTCAAGCATTTTATATGCTATGCAACGTATAGCACATGTGCTATATAGTGGTCAACAAAAAAATCACTCAAAAAAAGAAGGAGTATACTGTGGTAAATTCATCACACCGGATACTCGATATGGAATTCCCGGAACGGTTAAGTGCTATCAGAAAGGAAAAAGGACTGACCCAACAGAAGCTGGCGAAGCTTGTCGGGCTCCATGTCGCCCAGGTGCGGAGGTACGAGGGCGGCACATCACAGCCGACTTTGGAGGTGATACGAAAGCTCGCCGTTGCGCTGAGCGTGAGCGCGGATACGTTATTATTTGATAAGGATGAAAGAGGCCCTGATAATGACCTCAGATTGCAATTTGAAGCGATATCTCGATTTGAGCCCGAAGAGAAACAGATCGTCAAAACTGTCCTTGACAGTTTGATCTTAAAGCATGAAGCAAAGCGATGGTCGGCGGGGACATGACAGACCATAAAAATTCCAACTCAGCCGTTACACCGGGCGTGACGGTGAACTTTTTATTGATCAGTGTCAAGGATCGAGATTTGACCCCCTATCTCGATGGCTCACCACTTCCGTGGTGTTGCCGATATGGTTTGTGCCGGGAAGATATGGCAGAAGAGCAGGACGCTTCGATATCTCGCCGGGGTAGTGAAGCCATCAACCTGGTACCGTGGTGAGTTTTGCACCAATAGAGCTGAAGCCAAATTTGTCGTGCTGTGTTATAGTTCGTACAAACGAAGGAGGGCTTTATGACTATTGGAGAAAAGCTGAAAAGGCTGAGAAATGAAAAGGGGTTATCCCAACTCGCCCTTGAACGGCTCTCAGGTGTTCACTGCAAACTGCTGAGCAAGTATGAGAACGGAAAGGTTGAGCCAACGGCCGATACGCTCCGCAAGATAGCTCAAGCGCTAGGGGTTACATCAGATTACTTGATTTTTGACAATGCACCCCTCGACGGGATTAGTCAGCTGAAAGATTTAGAGCTTCTTGAGAAATTCAAAGAAGTCGAGAACATGTCTGTAGAGAACAGGACGATGATTAAAAATATGATCGATGCGTTACTGATAAAAAGCAAAGTGGAAAGCTTCATCAAGCCTAATGGCCAGAATGAGCCGTGGGAAACAAGGATGCAGGCCACCCTTGATTGCCTTCGTTCAAGAAACAAAGACTATTCAGAAAACGACATACTGCAGATAGTAAATAAGGCTGTTGAGGAAGTCCGCAGTGGGAAAAAAGCAGCCCATTAGAGCAGTACTCGACACCAACCTATTCATCAGCGGTCTGTTCTCTTCCTCTGGTTCGGTTGCCAAATTGCAGCAACTCTGGCTTTCCGGAGTATTTGAGCTGGTTGTTTCCGAGGAGATTCTTGAAGAGATCGGAGAAACGCTGCAGAAGGTGTATATTCAGAAACAGCTTCGACTTAAACCGGAAGAAAGGATCGGGGTTCTGGAGTTGATCCGTGAAAAAGCATCTATCGTGACTAAGGATCGATACAAGACTGATAGAATCGTTGAAGATCCCGACGACAATAAATTTCTCAGCTGTGCCCTGGAGGCAAAGGCAAATTATGTCGTCTCCGGCGACAGCCACCTCCTTTCTCTGAAGCATTTTCACACCATTCAGATCGTTGACGCCGCAACTTTTATCCGTGCAATGGAGAGGACTACAGTCCGGTAACGCAGCCAGGTCAATCGAGATTTTACCCCATTCTTTCTCCCTGCACCGCATACTTAAAAAAAGGATAACGACATTATGCAGTCACAGACTATAAAGGAAAAAATCACTGAGGTTGTTATGGCCCAGCCGGAAGATGCAACGTATGATGAGATCATAAGAGAGTTGGCCTTTTCCAGAATGGTTGACCGTGGGCTGGAAGATCTGAGATCTGGTCGGGTGATTTCAAACAGCGAGATGGCCAACCGGATAAGATCATGGCAAAAATAAGATGGTCCCATGAAGCCGAACAATGGCTGAAAGAGATCTATGAGTACATATCAGAAGATAATCCCACCGCCGCCGAAAAAGTCGTTTCCGGCATCTATGACAAGGCTCAGAAGTTGGGTGATTTTCCCCAGCTCGGCCATAAATACCGTGAAGAACCGGAAGGAGATATCCGCATTCTCCTTTATGGCCATTACCGCATTGCCTACATAATCAGCGGTAATTATATCGATATCTTAGGAGTTTTCCATGGGGCATTGGACATAGAGCGATATTTGCCCTGAAGGAGACCAATCAGCCGCTACACCGGACTGCGCCGACGAGCTCTTTATTGATCAGTGTCAAGGATCAAGATCTGACCCCCGTCTTTCCTCACCGGATCGGTGACCGAAACCCGGTTGCCGTGTATATCGTAGGTGAAGCTGGTGGTACGGGGCTGCTCGTTGGAATGTCAAGATTAAAGATTTGACCCTCTACCTCCCTAAAGATCAGTTTCAAGGATCGAGATCTGACCCCCATCACCGGCCCTGGTTGTGTAGGAGATGTTTCTTACCTTGCCGCCCGGCTCCTCGGCCCGTTCATGTCAAGGATCGAGATTTGCCTCCCTTTCTTTGCCCGAGGGCTTTTAATGGTTGCCCCCCCTACTTCCCATTTTCTCTTCGTCGTAGTAAGCTGAGTAGCTTTTTAAAACAGAACCCAACTCTAATTCAAGCTTTTCAGCCAACGAAATAATTGGATCAACAACCCAATCGCCAATATTCAATATGTCATCTATAATTTTTTCAATAGATGACTCATAGATGCCAACAAAATCTGACAATTCTGCTACAGATAGATTTTTCTCTTTTAATTTTATATCTATGATATTCCTAGGTAGAATATTATGATTAGAATTAGAACAATACAATTCTTCAAGTTTCATATCAAGGGCCATACATATACACTGAGCCACCCTTAATGGTACCACCATGTATAGCTCGTCTTCATATCCCTCAATATCACCATATTCAGCTTTTGATAGTTTACAAAACCTACTTATGCTGTCTTGAGATAAACCTAGCTGAGTTCGCCGACTCATAATTATGCTATTTATTTCATTTTTTCTTATCAAAGGCATAACCTATCTGTATTGATGACAAATAAAAAGGCGGAAAATTTCGTGATTAGCTTCCAGCTCCTCCAGTACAAATATTGTAAATAAGGAATAGAAGAAAGCCTATCCCAATTGTAAACTCTTGGCAATCTTCATCGCATTCTCCGACAGATTTATCCCCCCAGTCTTCGGCATAATCAGGTGGTTCAGCCGATTGGTCTCCATAAGGGGGTTTTTTCTGATTAGGCCATGGTTTTTTAGACTTCTTGGGGTACCTTTCTTTCTTGCCGTCAGGTTTTTGTTTATCCCAATGAGCCCAATGCCCTTCGTCCTCATTGTGAGGTGTCCAATGATTACCACTTGGATCCCAATAACCCTCACCATCAACAACCCAGGTTCCAGGATCATAACCTGGTGGATATCTTGGCGGTGGATCACCGATTGCCAAACCCCATGGATCTATAAATCTAACCGGATCGTTCCATACATACGCATATAAATTGAAATCACCTCCCGCAAATCCTATCGGGTCTTCCGCTGTATAGCGCCCGGTGGTGGGATCATAGAATCTGTGCCAAGATTTCACGATGCGCCTTCTCCCCCCAAAGAGCTGTTTTTCGTGGGGGTTCGCGCAGATTCAAAGAGCAGTGTTCAGTATTACCCGAGATCGCCTGACAAGACAAGCACCAGCAGGCGGTTAAAGAAAAAGAAAGGGAATATCCGGGAAGTGGTTTTTGTCGGGGAGCCCCCGCGCAGCAGGGGGCGGACGGGTGGGCACGGCAGCGGCGGTAGGTGGGTGGCGGGTGGAGGGTGGAGGGTGGTGTGCCTTTCGCCACTAAACATAAGAACTTATGTTTAGCGAACAAGGGAACAGGCCGGCGGCCGGCCTGCGTTTTTTTTTTGCAGGCCGGATGACGGACTGCACGTCGCATAATAGCGCTATTGTGCGACGTGCCGCCGGGAGCGCAGTGGCGGAAGGTGCACTGCCCGGAACTCGGCGCCGCCTTCGCTGCTGCCGTGCCCGGGCGGGCGGGGGTCCTCAGTTCAAAGGGCCGCGGGCCCCACTGATCCACGTAGCTGTTTTATACAGACTCGCCCGGATGATACCTGGCGTGGATCTCTTTGAGGTCGTTGATGGTGACCCTGGTGTAGATCTGGGTGGACTCCAGGGACGCATGGCCCAGCATCTCCTGGATATGACGGATGGGCGCTCCGTTTTTCAGCATATGGGTCGCACAGGTGTGACGGAAGGTATGGGTGGTCACGTTTTTTCTAATCTTTGCTTGGTGAGCCGCTTTTTTAACGACGGCCCAGACGGCGGTGGGCGTCATCTTCGTTCCCCAGCGATTGAGCACCAGATACCCTGTTTCCTTTCCCCGGCTCATGGCCGGTCGGACCATGAGAAGATACTGCTTTATTATATCGCACACCCGTGAGCTTATCGGTACGACACGGTCTTTTGTTCCCTTGCCGGATCTGATCGTCAGATACCCATGCACGATATCGAGATCACCGGTCTTGACCGCTGCCATCTCAGCGGCCCTGATGCCGGTATCGTAGAGGATTTCCAGGATGATCCTGTTACGGTAGCCGTCAGGTGTCCGCATATCCGGGGCGGCCATGATCTTTGTTATCTCAACGTACTCCAGGATCACCTTTGGTAAGCGTTTCGGCTGCTTCGGCAACGTGATCGTCTTGCTGAGATCAGCGGTAAGATAATCCGTTGCATAGAGATACCGGGCAAAGCCGCGAACCGAACAGAGATACTTTTCCCTGGTACTGACCGAGAGCTGCTTACCTTTGGCAGTCAGCCGGTAGGCAAGGTCTTCCTGGAACAGATGCAAGGCATTCCGGTTAAACTGCACCAGCTCGGTTATCCCTTCATGTTCCAGAAAGAGAGCCATGGCATTCAAGGCGCCCCGGATGTTGCGGATCGTCAACGGTGAACGGTTCAGGATCTTCAGTTCCTCTAGATATCCCGGTATCAGTTCTCTGATCAGCATGGTGGATGCGTCCGGGTATGAGTTTCCTTGAGGTCGATTGGGTATACTCGGGTATAGATTTGGGTGGTCCGGATGTGTCGATGACCCAGCAGCTTCTGGACATAGCGGATATCAGCCCCTTGTTGGAGAAGATGGGTCGCACAGCTCCTCCTGAAGCTATGCGGTGAAGCGGTCTTTGTGATTCCGGCGGATTTTTTGTAGTGAAACAGTGATGTCCTGATACTGTTACCGGTCACCGGCCTGCCTTGATCGGTGAGAAAGAGCCGTCTTTGCTGCTTGTTCTTCTGGGCATACCGGGGCCGGATGTTTTTCAGATATTCTTTCAGATACGTGGCCGCATTGCTGCCGAGGGGAACCACCCGCTGCCGGTTGCCCTTGCCTTTTCTGATATGCAGAACCTTATCTTTGAGATCAACGTCATGAACGGTGAGCTGCACCAGCTCATTGAGCCGTATCCCTGAAGAATACAGCGTTTCCATGATAGCCCTATCTCTGATCTGCATCCGTAACGAGAGGTTGGGCTGTTCCAGGAGCAGCCGCATTTCCGCAACCGTCAGCACCGGCGGCAATGTCCGGTTCTGGCGGTTGGTTTCCCGTATTTTCTCTGTCGGATCAAGTAGGAGCCGGTGAGTATCAAGCAGCCAGCCGAACAGCCGCTTTACCGGTCTGAGCCGCATTCCCTTGGTCTCTTCGGCAATAGCCATATCGGCTACCAGAAGCTGGTAGGTTCTGATCGTCTCATTGGTGACCTGCTTGAGATCCATCACCTCTATTTTCCTGAGATAGTCCAGAAAGTAACCGAGATAGACCGAGTAACATTCGATGGTTGAGGCGGCATAGCCACTGCTTTCCAGGTAGTTCTTGAACCTGATCTTTGCTGTATCGATATCCATATTCTTCGTATCCCTCCTCTGGTGGCGGTTCTCGTCAGAGACCCGGTACATGGTGGCTTCATTGCGGTATCGATTACCTTTGCCCGTGACAGCCAGGCAGCGTCGCTGGTTTTCCGTCCCCTGTCCTCTGCCCTCTGTCTTCTGTCTTCTGTCTTCTGTCTTCTGGTACCCCTGGGGCTTGTTCTCCTGCCTCGCCCTCGGGGTTGTTGTCTTTTTTCTTTAACTGCACGGAGTTATCTGTGTTTTTTCGAGCCTCGGAGTACCCTCGGGGTAGCACGTTTTCCCCTCGGGGTCAGGGTATTTACCCTCGGGGTAACGCTTCATCTTCCCGGTTCATCAACGTTTCTATCTGCTCAACGCTGGTCAGGTTGAGGTAACACGTTTCTTGATGCTCCTCCCCCTGGCCCTGATAGTTGAGGATATAGCTGTACTCCTTGCCTCTGGAGCTGGTGCGGACACCGATGTACTCCATTTCTTCAAGCTGCTTGATATGAGCCCTGATCTGCCAGTCACTCCAGCCGGTGTATTCCCGGATCATCCTCCGGGTGAAGAAGATTTCATCTATGGGGGCGTTGTTCTGCTCCGCCTGTTCCTTTACCATTTCGTAGATCTTCGATAGCAAGGTCCTGGACGGTTTGACCAGTTCATCCATGGATTGACCGAGAACCACATTGGCAAGGCGGTTAGCTGTCTCAATGTCGGTAAGCGTGACTTCGATATATTCAACCGGCGTGCCGTCCACCTCCACGGTCTGTATCTCCCGCTGATACTGGTGCAGGAAGGCCACCGCCCGGATGAGGCCGAGGTATTTCTTGTGGTCCCGCCTGGCCCGGAGCGAGTGGCTGGGATAATTGAGATATTCGGCATACGGGTTGACCACCGCCAGGGGCATGAGCATTCGTTGCACCGCATGGTGCTTTCTGGTAACGGTGTGCTGCTTCTTTTCCCGGATCAGCCCGGCCAGCGTTTCCGCCTCCCGCTGCCGCTGATGGATGGCCCCGGTCATGGCGGCCGATTCATCGATGGTCAGAAAGATAAAGCGTGAGGCCGTCTCCTGGTCGATCTCGGTGGCGGTGGTGGTGATCATCACGCAGACCGGGCCGTTTACCGTGTATTCCTCGGTCTTCATCCTGCCGTTGGCATCCTTGCCGGTGGCGGCCACGGTAATCTTCTTGGCCGACTGGATCGTTCTGATCGAGTAGGCGGCGCCGCCCATCCCTTCGGCCTCCTCGATGGCCAGGATCTTGTGCACCAACGAGTCTTCTTCTTTGTAGAACAGGGCCTGGTCGGTAACCCGGGTGTATTTGATATACTCTTCATCGGGGATCAGCGAGATGATGGCATCCTGCAGGGTGGATTTGCCGGCCGCGGAGCGGGACTGGATGAGCACCGATAAGGGCTCGGTCAGTTTCCTGGAAGTGGCGGCCAGGTACCCCACCAGCTTGTTGATCTTCTCACCGGTGACGCCCAGGGTGTCGAAGTCGGTGAGCAGCGCCGCGAAGATATCGTCGCTTTTCAGAAAGGATAAGGCCAGCTCCTTATCCCCTGTGCTGATCTCGGTGTGCTGCTGCTCTTTCTTCTCCGGCCGCCACTGTTCCACCAACTGCAGCAGTTTGGCCAGGTCTTCCTTGATCAGCGCTTCCGGCTCGGCAAACAGATCGGCACAGAGCTTGGCGAACCAGTGGCGGGATCTCGAAGAATACAGATCGATGGTAGTCAGCTCGAAGGGTTTTGATGATGAAACGTCCTCACTGACCTTGATGGTGGCTTTGAGCTGGGTATCGCCCCGCTGGATGCCTTTTACCTGGTAGTGCCGTGTGGCGTAGCCCACCGTGAAACCGTGTTCTTCCTGCTGGTATAGGGTTTGTTTACGCTTGTGCAGCGAATCTGACTGCTCCACCGATGCCGGGTTGGCCGCTTTGAGCAGCTGCTCGAACTCTTCGGGAGTGTGGCGGTTGAAGTAGATGGTGATATCCTTGTCCGGCAGCTCGACGGTGTAGACGGTTATTCCTTTCTTCTGTAACTGCTCCGCCGCCTGTGTGGCTCCGTTCTTGCCGACAGGGTCACTGTCAAAGCAGAGATACACCTCTGTTACCGCGCTGTTAAAGAGAACAAGATGATCCTCGGTTACCCCGTTAACCCCATAGGCGGGAATGACATTGGTAAAACCCTGGTCGTACAGGGTCACGGCATCGATAATCGATTCGGTAAGGATGATGGAAGCGCTTCGTGGTACCGCCTGGCGGTTGACGAGCCCGGAGCGTGAACCGGCCAGGTACAGGTGGCTGACCCCATGTGCCGGGTCGATGTTTCTGCCATAGAGATTGACGATTGCCCCATCTGTATCATAGATCGGAAAGACCACGCAGTTGTAGAAGATTTCGTTGCCTTTGGCATTGAGGATGCCGAGCGTTTTCAGCGTCTTGATGACGGCCGGATCTTCGGGCAGGATCTTTTTCAGGCTGCCGTTCACAAAGCCCGTGCCGAAGTCGGTGCATGTCTGGTTGTTTGTAATCCCCCGGTTCTTGAGGTAGTCCAGGCCTCTCTGATCTTCAGTAAAGCTGTGCTGATAATACCCCACTACTCGGGCCAGTAACTTCTTCTCGGCCACACTCAGCACTTTCTTACCCGGTCTTTTCTGACTTCTGTCCTCTGTCTTCTGAATTCTGTTCCCCCGAGCCAGCAGCTTTTTGTCGGCCACGCTGAGCCCTTTCTTTTTTTCTTTAACTGCTGCTTTTCTGTCTTCTGTCCTCTGACTTCTGACTTCTGAGGGCGGTCTCTCAGCCAGCCGTCTGACAGCTTCTTTGAAATCGACTCCATGTATCAGCTCAACGAAGCGGATAACATCGCCGCCCGTCCACAGCCAAAGCAGTTCCACAGGTTTTCCTTGGGATTGACGGGTAAGTGATGGGGTGGTATCTTCATGGAAGGGGCAGAAGCCCCGGTAGTTCTCGCCGACCTGTTTCAGCTCAACGCCGCGGGCCTTCATGAAAGAAACCAGCTCAACGCCGTGTTTGATGGCCTCTATTTCGTCTTGACTGATCATTGTTCTCTCTCCTCATATCTCGCAGGTCAAACAGCATATCTCTGAGCAGGTTCAGTGATTCTCGTAGATGCACCGGGTTCACCAGGGCGGTGGCCGCTTCGGTATTGCCGCTCCAACCCCTCCAGGTCGGCGCCGCTGATCTCAAAGGCGGCGATCCCTCTGGCCGCGTCCTTGATCCTGATGCCGCGCAGTGCCGCGCCCTTGCACAGGAAAAAGGCGCCGACATAGATGTCCGTGGGTCTCGTAGGTGGCGATGGCTCATCACCTCCTTTGGGTCGCCATGATTGATTTTTTCCGGGAGATATGGGGAGAAGAGCAGGACGCTTCGGTATCTCGCCGGGGTCGTACCAGCCCGTCACCTTCGCTCTTGCCACAGACCGGAGGGTGACGGGTTTTTTCATAAAAAAATGAATAAAACATCAATGATGCACAATATAGCATCCATGCCGGATAAAGTGTCAAGCGTTTAATGATCCATGAAGCACCCATAAAGCATTATTTTTCTCGAACATGTGGTGCAATATGGCTATAACTTGCTTTATGGAAAACAAAGAGAACCAAACCGAGGCAGGTTTCGCCGCAAGGCTCTTGTCCTTACGTAAACAGAAAAATCTTTCCCAGACAGAATTGGGGAAGATTGTAGATGTCCATTATTCCCATATCGGACGTTATGAACGGGGGATATCTCGAACCCTGCAGCCGACACCTTAAAAAGAATGGCCCGATGCCCTCGGTGTTTCCAGTGATTACCTCATAGAGGGGACAACGGCGGATGCTGCGAAAGCGAAGTTTGAAGACAGAGAATTGCTTCTGCAATTCCAGGAAGTTGAAAAACTTGAAGAAGAGGACAAGCAAGTAGTCAAAAAACTGATAGATGCTTTCTAACAAAAAAACACATTCAAGAATTGGCCCGGTAAAGGCTCAGGAGAACGCTTTATGGAGAGATTCATCAACATCCATGTCGAGAAATTGCCGGAAGGGGTGTACCTCGCCACTTCCGACGATGTCCCCGGACTGGTAGCCCAAGGGCGGACAGTTACTGAGACCATGGAAATTGCCCGCGATGTCGCCAGGAAACTTCTGGAAGCACAAGCAGAGAGGCGTACCAGCCCGTCACTACAGATCGTTGGAGATGCTTTTGATTGCGCCCTGGTGGTAGGAGGGTGAATGGGGCGTTTGGCAGGTTTTCGGTAAGCGCTTAATTAAACACCCGTCACCCGATCACCGATGTCGAGATCGGCGGGTTTTAGCTGACTGGGGAGCAGTGCTCGGTAATCATCTTCACTTGTTGCACACGGGATTTTTTCAAAGAGATAGCGAAGATATTTGTAAGGCTCCAGGCCGTTGGCCTTGGCGGTTTCGATCAGGCTGAACAGATCACCACTGGCCTGAGCACCTTCGGGGGTGCCGGCAAACAACCAGTTCTTCCTGCCCAACACAAAGGGGCGGATCGCATTCTCGGCCCGGTTGTTGTCGGGGGTCATAGAGCCGTGATCGAGATACACCAGTAGCCGAGCCCATTGGCTCAATGCGTAGTTAACCGCCTTACCCAGCAAGCTCTTGGGAACCACCTGGGTTTTCTTTTTGGCCAACCATGCGTAAAATTCGGCAAAGATTTTCCTGGCTTTTTCTTGCCGTATTTTTACCAGCTCCTCTGCCGAGAGTTCGGCCTTCTTTGCCTCGGATTCAATCCGGTAGAGGGCGCCGATATAGTGCAACGCCACATCGGCTCCGCCGGTCTTGGTCGCCGTCTTGCCTCGCGCTTTTTTGGCTTCATCGAACTTCCGCCTGACATGCGCCAGACATCCGCCATGGAGTACGTCCGGGTGGTGATCAAGATAGTCATATCCGACATAGCCATCGGTCTGCACCACCCCTTTGTACCCCTGTAACAATGCCTGGGCCACCGTGGATGAGCGGCTCGGTGCATAGCGATAGATAATTACCGGTTTATCCGGCGGCCCGCCACGGCATACCCACATGTACGACTTCGTGGTCGGCGAACGGTTCGGTTCGTCAAGCACCTGCACCGTTGTTTCGTCTATGTTGATCAACGGGCCGGAACGAATTTCAGTATGTAACAGTGCCAGCACCGGCCCACAGGCGGTAGCCGCCTTTATCGCCCAGTTTCCCATGGTCGCCCGGCCAAGCTCCACGCCCAATCGGGCAAATTGCTTCTCCTGCCGGTAAAACGGCAGCGCATCACAGAACTTGGCAGTCAGTATGTGGGCCAGTAAACCGGCGGTGGCAATACCTTTGGGAATAATCTGCTTCGGCGCCGGAGCAATCGTTACCGTCGCGTTCTTGGTCTCAATTCCTTCACACTGCCGGCATCCATACTTAGGCCGGACATGTCTGATTACCCGGATCACCGCCGGAATGATATCAAGCTTCTCACAGACATCTTCGCCGATCTTTGACAAGGGTGCACCACAGCCACACTGCTTGTCCGCTTCGTCTATATCGTGGACGAGCTCAACCCGGGGCAATTCCTCCGGCAAGGGTTTTCTTCCTCGCTTTGTACGGGTGTGGGCGGGTACCTCGATGGTCTCGGGTTCTGGCTCGATCTCGGCGGGCTCCGGCATATCGAACAATGACAATTGCGGACTCTCATCATAGAGAGCAGGCTTCTCGCTCTTCTTGCCGAATAATTTGGCACGCAGAAGCCGAATCTCTTCCCGTAACAGATTATTCTCATGAGTGGAGCGCTCATGTTCCCGAACCAAAGAATTGATCATCTCTGTGAGTTCGGCAACCGTCTCAGGCAGAGGTGTATGAGCAGTGTTAATCATGCTCACATACTACCACCATTGGGCAATTATTTCACGAATAAAATCAACATAATATCATATTTTTTGTGATGTTTTTTACGATACCGAGCCATACCCCAAGCGACCATGTGCCTGGCTCACATCAAGACCGCTGAGCAGCCAGCTCAACGCCCGTTCGCTCATCGCCATGACCTCCTCGCCGTCCTCGGGCCAGCGATAACAATCCTGTTCCAAGCTGTTGAACCCCAGATTATCTAAAATAAAACCAGCCTTTTTTGTCAGAATCTGTTAGCAGTGGGTGGTGACACTGCAGATTATTTTGATTTCTCGTAACGTTATTGTACACCCCTCATGAGTGGTGGCTGCCGGGGCCGTGGCAACGGCCCCGGCAGCCCTCCAGGCAGGAAACCTACTTCCTGAAAGGAGTTGCCTTGTGGTACTGTTTGTTGCCGCATCCGTCAAGGAAATTGCTCGTCTCGGCACCGCCTACCCCTGGAATAAACCATCGTGCTGTCCCCGGTGCGGTGGACGGTTGTGGTGGCATGGATTTGTTGTCGCCTGGTTTAGCTGCCGCTCTCATTGTGTCTATCTTCGACGTCTGTTCTGTTCGCAGTGCCGCGCCGTTCATCGGTTGAAACCACGGGGATATTGGCCCCGGTATCGCAGTTCCAGTGCTGAGATCCAGCAGGCAATTACCCACCGACAGAGCACAAAACGCTGGCGGCCCGATCTGCCGCGTTCGCGCCAACGCCAGTGGTGGCGTCGGCTAGGTCGGATGATTCGGCTGGTCTTCGGGATGTCCGCTCAGCTTACCCACCGGGAAGGATTCACTCGACTCATTGCACGAAACATCATCCCGGTTACCCAAGCAATACACCATGACAATCGACACATCCATGACCCACCCTACCGTATTGTAGCTCTGCCCGGCGGCCTCTGAGCATGGTATCGGCAGACAGACTCGGATAACCCGACTCTGATACCCCATACCCAGGAGGACGCCCATGGAAGACGAAGCCTTGCGTACCGAAGTTGCCCTGTTTCGCTTCGGAGTCATCAGCGAGTTGGTTGCATCACGACTCGAACCCGGTGAGTTGACCGAACTCATCTATCAAAAAAGTGAGCAGCACTGGAACATCCCCGGCTCTCATCGCACCCGGGTGTCGGCGGCCACCGTCAGGCGCTGGCTGCGACTCTATGAGCGGGGCGGCCGCGAGCTCAGTGCCTTGATGCCGGCCAGGCGGTGCGACCGGGGATGCTCTCGCACGGTCGATGATGAGACTCGCGGCGCCCTGATCCGGTTGCGCAAAGAACAACCAGGCTGGCCGGTCTGGCGGCTGGTGCAAGCACTTGCTGAAAAACAAGTAATCACACCCGGCACGACCCTGAGTCTCTCCACCGCCTATCGCATCCTCACCCAGGAAAAGCTTGACAGCGCCGCCCTGCACAAGCGAGCCCCGGTGGATCGACGGCGTTACGAGGCCGAATTCCCCAACGATATCTGGCAATCAGATATCATGCACGGCCCGCTGGTAAAAGGCACCGGCAAAAGGCGCAAAGCGTATCTGATCGCCATTCTTGACGATCATTCCCGGTTCATTACCCACGGCGAGTTCTTCTCTTCGGAAAAACTCGAATCCTGGCTCCAGGTCTTTCGCCAGGCCCTGCTTACCAGAGGACTGCCGCGTAAACTCTACGTGGACAACGGCGCCGCCTTTCGCTCACGCCATCTCGAACGAATCTGTGCCTCGCTCGGCATCGCCCTGATCCACAGCCGCCCCTATACCCCACAGGGGCGCGGCAAGATCGAGCGGTTCTTTCGCACCGTCAGATCCCGGTTTATCTCGCGCCTCGATGACCAACCCGACACCCTTGCTCAGCTCAATGACCGGTTCCAGCACTGGCTGGAAACGGACTATCTGCATCGGGTTCATTCGGTTACCGCGATGACCCCGTTCAACCGCTTTGCCGCTCATCTTGAAATGATTCGCGAAGCACCCGCTGAGCTTGCTGATCACTTCCGTAAAGAAGTGCGGCGCCGGGTCAGCAAAGACCGGGTCGTCACCATCGACGGACGACTCTTCGAAGCCCCGGTTCAATTGATCGGTGAACGGGTCACGCTCTTGTTCAACGATGATCGGCCGGAACGGGTCGAAATCTTCTGTAAGGGGCAGTCGTGTGGTCTGCTCAGGCCGGTTGATCTGGTGGTCAACACCCTGGTGAAACGAACCAAAAACGGCGGTGAAGAGATGCTCGCCAAGACCACGACATGCCAACCCGGACGGCTGCCCTTTGATCCTGGCGCCGACGGAGGTGGATCATGAGCTATCGAAGTTTCTTCGGCCTCAGTGCGGAGCCCTTCAGGGCCGATCTCGCCCTTGAGCAGGTACTCACCACCCCGGAATTGCTCGGCGTCCAGCAGCGCCTCGACTATGTTCTGCGCCTTGGCGCCATCATGCTCGTCACCGGCGAAGTCGGCGCCGGCAAATCAACCGCCGTGCGCTACAGCTGTGGAACGCTTCATCCCTCTCAGTACAAAACCCTGTGGGTCACCGCTTCGGCCGGCTCTATTCTCGAACTGTACCGCCAGCTCCTGGCCGAGCTTGATATCGCCACCGCATCGTCCTCACGGGCCGTATTGACCCGGCTGATCAGAACACAGATCGACAGCCTGGTCGCCGGTAAAAAGCAGCAACCCCTGCTGATTATCGATGAGGCCTCACTGCTGCGCCTCGATGTCTTTGCCGAACTGCATACCATCACCCAGTTCGAGGCCGACTCCAAACCGTGGCTGCCCATGGTGCTGGCCGGCCAGAATAACCTGGCCGAAAACCTGCTCTACCGCACTGCCATCCCACTGGCTTCCCGCATTGTTGCCAGAAGTCATCTGCCGGCGGTCACCCGGCAGGCGATGGGTGAGTATCTGGACCATCATCTCACCATTGCCGGAATAAAAAACTCACCCTTTACCGAACAGGCGGTAACCGCCATTCATCAGGGATCCGGCGGGCTCTTTAGAAAAGCCAACCATCTTGCCCGCGGCGCCATGATCGCCGCTGCCGCTGAAAAAACACAAGAGGTAACAGCGGAGCATGTTCGGTGTGCCGACTCGGAGCTGCTGTAATTCAACCATCAAACACAAGGAGCACATCATGAAACCTGAACAGACCATCCAGTTTCTTGCCGAATTGCTTGAACTGGCTGAAGAACTAAACCGTATCGTCAAACAGTATTGCCGACTCGTAACCACTGATCAATCTGGACACGGACACTACGCAGAGAAGAAGGACTCAGAATATGATGCATTGTTCTGAGTAAATCTGTACTCTAGTCGTGCCGAGATGCTCCCCCCGGGCGGCGCTACGCGACGCACGCCCGGGGGGGACGCCTGCAAAATATTCTGATATCACTGGTAAGATATTCAGACAAATGCTGTGCATTTAATGTGAGAATCAACACAAGCGCTTCATCCACAGACAAAACCCACTGCCGTCCCAATACAAGATCTTCACCAGATCACGACGACGATTGCAAAATGCAAACAAGCTGCCACCAAACAGGTTCAGTTCGAACTGCTCTTCCACCAGCAGTGCCAACCCGTTGATCGATTTGCGCAGATCCGTAGCGCCCACCGCAACGTACACCATCGAGCCCTCGGGTGAGCCGGTCATCATCGCTGCTCCAGAATCCCGATCAATTCACGCAGGGTCGCCGGGCAAAAGTGTTGCTTTATGGTTATATGGAATCTCTCGTTACCGAGTATGACCCCCAGGCCTGAGTCGGGGTGCTCTGGTTGTGGTGAGATTGTCCGAGTACCGGTGCCGACCATTACCGGGTGAAAGCGTGCTTGGTCGTCCCCGCCTCTCTTGAGCCGGCTCCGCCAATAGCCAAACTCGAGAGGGAAAGCTGGTGCTTGCGGCAGTACGCCTGCTGACTCAATCCTGATTGTTTCCAGCCTGCGATGTGATCACCCCAGTAGCTGCGTTTTGCATCTCTGCCGGATCGCTTGTTCTGCTCCATATGCGCCTCCTTGAAAAAGTTCAGCACAACAGAGCATGGGGGGAGGGATAAAAAAAGAAGGGGTTTGTTGAGCGCTTACGGCGGTGCGGTTTGATGGATGCAGCTGTTGCTCGACGATGCGGATCAGCCGTTCCTCGTAGTCGTAGTGGTTTGGGTCTCTGGGTATTCGCGGTACTGCGGGTGAAAGGGAATACGGTGTTCCCGCAGCTCTATCGCAGATAGAGCAATTGGGTATTACTGCAAAGTGTCAAGGATCGAGATTTGACCCCCCCCTTTTTTGGTCAAGTGTCGAGATTTGACCCCCCATTTTTGATGACCCCCCATTTTTGAAAAAATTGGAATCTGGGAGAATTCTGCTAAGGAACTTCAGTTTAGTCGAGGATAACATGCGTTTCCATGTTTCGGCGAAAAGCTATTCTATATCAGCTATTTACTATTTTTGAAAATCCTTAATCGAAGAAGGTAACGACCCGTCAGGTAATACAACTTTTCTAATGATTGCTTCACTATGCAGACCCCATGGAAGAATAACACCTGAGTGACCACCTCTCCCCCCAGCAACAACGATATGCACATCTTCAGGGAATCTTGTTACTGGCATTGGGTGTCTTTTCTCAAATTCAGGGGGTCTTACTGGCTTGATTCCACGGCCTTTTAACATGGGTACCTCATTGGTCGCCCTTTGATGGATATGCTCACGAATCATGTCTTTGGTCCATCCATCATTATCAAGCATCCAGCTATGATCAGGGGTCAATATTAGTATTAAAGGTCCAGTTATGTATGCGTTATTGCTGCCTAATGTTGTGCAACAGTCGACAATAGTATCCAGTAGATCCTCAGCAGTTAAACTTAAAAAATCTATAATGTCATGGAGGGCTTCTGCCTTCAAAACCATTACAGTGGTTGTCTTCTCATCATAACATTCCGCATTTATGGTGTTCCATGGGGTTAAACTTGGCTCTTCAGCAAAGCAATAAGTTAATTCAGCCTGGCAGGATACATTTGCCAGGTCTGCTATGCCAGGTACGGCACGGCATACGTTTATGCAAGCAAGGTTGACCGCCCTTCCCACTGTTAAGTTCTCAGGGAAACCAGGTCCTAAACATCCTTGACCTCCGTATAGTCCTACTTCCTGGGCTAGTGGACCACTAACCAAAACAAGATTTCCTCCTGGGTGTGATGTAGTGACAGCTTGAAGCAAGTTATAATTTGGATCTGCCATTGCCTGAAATGCTGTCACCAAGATAGGCATATGATGGGGTTTACAACCTGCCATAACAGATGCTATGGCGACATCACTAACGAGAATATCCTTGCCAGAAGGGCCAATCTTTTCTGCCAACACTGTACCCGGGTCGAATGGGCAGTACGTGAGCATTTTATCATATCGTCGACGTGTTGGAGGGATAATCGGCAACCCATCACTAATATGTAAGTCATTGTAAACATCTATAATTTGCTGAATTCCGGGAGCTGGTTCTTTAAGTTCTACTTCACTAAGCTGAATCTTTTCGCCAATATCGTCAGGCTCATCTTTACCTGTCACATCAGTATCAATCTCGAACTGCAGGTCTGCACGCTTTTCAATTTCACCGGGAGGCAATAAAAATGCATCCATCATTGATGACCATTGTTCATTAATCATGGTCTCAATCTCATGATCCGTGCTACCAGGGAAAAGCTCTTCTAGTGAGGTAATACAAAGCTGTCCTGAACGATAATGTGCAGTTGCTTTTGAAATTGCGGTTCCTGGGGGAGCAGTAATGTACAATGTTGGGATGCCAAGTTTTTCCAGAGCGATAGTAATGATTGTGCAAGCTGGGCTTACCCCAATATCGCCAATTGCTACAATGGCTGCCGTTGGTCTTTCAGCTGCCAGTTTTGCAGCATAATCTAATAAATCTTGATTTGATTTACCTCTTGGGGTTTCTATGAAGTCCACTACATTTTCAATTCCTTCATCGGCAAGCTTCTTTTTTACATGATGAAAGATGGTCATGTAATTGTTGTGCAAAAGCTTAGTATTGTTATAAAAAACAATCTTACCCTTCTGCAACTCTTCAATTGATGGCCGTGGTGCCAATTTCATTAGCTCCCTAGGCTGCTTGCCTCTTGGGTCTATGAGTTTTCCTTTTAAACGACTCATGATTTATCTCCTGATATTGCGATGACTGATAGCTGTACGAATTAGCAATGTACTGTTATCCCATTCCATCTGGAGGAACTCGTATATCAGCACAGGAGGCTATTGGTACGGCGAAGTAAATATGTTTATAGATTTCTTTGCTATCGTTTGAAGGATTCTATAGACCGAGGCAATGAGCCGTCCGGCAATGCTACTGGTTCTACGATTCCTTCACTATGCAATGCCCACGGCAGAATAACACCATTGTGACCACCTCTGCCTCCAACTACCACAATTTCTATGTCTTCGGGAAAGCGAGTTACTGGCATTGGATGCATGTTCTCAAAGGACTTCGGTCGTACGGGCACTATACCGCGGCCTCTAATCATGGGAACTTCATTGGTAGCCCGTGCATGGATATGTTCACGGATAGCATTTTTGGTCCAGCCAGCGAGATCAAACATCTTTGCATGGTCAGGAGTTAGGATCACTAATAGTGGACCTGGAAGATAAGCATTATTTGAACCAAGCGTGGTTGAACAATGAACGATGGTGTCAAGAAGATCATAAGCGTTGTTGCTTAATAATTCTATAATGTCATGAATAGGTTCAGCTTTCATGACATAGACTGTAGTTGTCTGTTCATCGTATCTTTCAGCATTAATAGTTTCCCATGGTGATAATTCAGAATCTTCAGCAAAACAGTACGTCAATTCTGCCTGGGATGAAATATTTGCAAGATCAGCGACACCCGGTATAGATCTGCAAGTATTAATAATGGCAAGGTTTACCGCTCTACCGATGGTCAGATTGGCTGGAAATCCAGGCCCTAAACATCCTTGACCAGAATGAATGCCGACCTCTTGGGCTAGCGGTCCACTAACCAACACCAGATTACCGCCGGGATGTGATGTGGTCACTGACTGGTGAAAATTGTATTTTTTATTTGCCAGTGCTTTAAATGCAGTTACCACTATCGGCATAGCCTGCGGCTTGCAACCTGCCATAACAGCGGAAACCACAAGATCACGAACATGAATATCGTTGCCGGTTGGGCCAATTTCTTCGACCATCACCATGTCAGGATCGAAAGGACAATATGAGAGCATCTCATCGTAACGGTTTCTAGACGGTGGAATTATTGGTAAACCATCACCAATCTTAATTTCATTGAAGAGATCTGTTATTTCCTCGATGCCAGCAGCCGGTTCATCCGCCTCCTTAGTATCAAGCTGTATTCTTTCCGTCAGGTTAATAAGTCCATTATTTCCCGCTACATCCTTATCAAATTTATAGTTCAGGTCAGCACGCTTTTCTAAGTCTTCGCCAGTGAGGAGTAAGGCATCCATGATTTCCCGCCACTGGTTGTCGATCTCTGCTCTGACCTCCTCAATCGTACTTGCCTGGTAAATATCTACGGAAGTAATACATAGATGCCCCGCCCGATAATTGGCTACTGCCCTTACCAGGTTTGTGCCCGGAGGAGCCGTGAAATAAAGGGTTGGGATGCCCAACTCTTCGAGAGCGATAGCTACTATAGTAGTAGCTGAACTTGTTCCCATATCTCCCATTGCTACAAATGCGGCAACTGGTTTTTCTTTTGCCATGTATGCAGCCCAATCTTTTTGATCTTGAGTTGATTTTCCCCGGACTGTCTCGACAAAATCGACAAAGTTGGTAAAACCTTCTTCTCTCAATCGTTCTTTCAGACGTGTGAAAGTCTCCATGTAATTGCAGAAGGCAAGCTTTGTATTGTCATAGAAAAGAATTGGGCCTTTTCTTAGTTCCTCTAAACTTGGTCGGGGGGCAAGCTGTAGACGCTTGGTGTTCTGCTGACCACGGGGGTCGATGACAGTTCCAAGATGAATCTTTCCCATGATAGTGTCTCCTTCATATCCTTTATAAGGAGAAGATCTGCTAGTGAACGGATCTTCTCCTCAAATCTCATATGTTGTTAATTATGATGAGCTCGTAAAAACCTAAAATCGAAATCCAAGCCGATTCGTTGGAGTCGGCAGAAGCGCCGCAAGCCTGACATTTAATGTAGTCATGAATGGCGCATACTGATGCGTGAAACGACTCCACCAGGCAAAACAGGCCGGCATTGTCCCACATTGTGGTGATATGGGCGTGCAGCGCCGCTTCCACTGTCGTGCCGCCCGGAAAATATTCACCCCCACGGCCTTCATCACCGCGGCAAATCCAACCGCCTTCATGCCCCGCACCCTGAGATGCTTCACCCCGGTGCGCCGATCAAACTCCGACATCGTTGCCTCGACACCGGCTCGATAGCGATATTTCTCTGTAAAGCCGGCTGTGGATTCACCCTGCCTCCTGCGTGCCAGGCGGATATCTTTGGTTGTATAGCGGAAGTAGCAGGCCTTCTTTCCTCTGCTTACCGGGCATCGGTCATATACCTCACACTGCAGGCAGTCATGAGAGAAGGCAGCACTGAAGCCGCGTCTGGTTTTCTTGCATGTCTTCGGTGCCCGTCCTTCAGGGCAGGCGAGGACCCGGCCTTGTTCATCAAGGGAACAATCAGCAAGAGACAGCTTGTCGGAGCTGCTGGTCATAACCGGGGCGATGACCCTCACCTCATAGTCTTGGTGCGCTGTTTCGCAGTTATCATCACTGCCGTACAGAGAGTCGGCAAGCAGTTCTTCAGGCAGCGCATCGTTGTGCTGCAAATCATCAAGGGCCGGGATCAGAGCGGCAGAATCATGCTTGTCGGCCGATTCAACGGCGACATGAGTGATCAGTGACAGCCGTTTACCATCATCCTCATGCTCATCCTCATCCGTGCCTTTGCCGGTGTTCTGGTGCGCAGGATTGGTGGTATGGCTTTCCACCACCTGTATCTGATACCCTTGCCCTTTATGGCCGCTGTAGCCCGCATCGGGGTCTGAGGGGTTTTGCAACGAGTCGGAAGGGACTTCTTTGTTGGGCCGGGCAACCGCACGCGGTTCACCGCCCGTTTCTTGATCCACCACGCATTGTTCGGTGAACAGCCTGAGCAGCAGCTTGAATGATGCCATATCGCGCACCGCCGAAACGGCGCCCCCATGCTGAGTCAGGGTATACACATCCCGGGCGAGCTGATCAAGGGTGTGCTTGGACTCAGAGGGCTTGACCATGGCAAACAGAGATTCGCTGGTGGTGCTCATATAGCGGGTGACCAACTCCTGGTCGAGCCGGTCAAAGACCAGCCGGTGGTGGCGTTTGAGGTTCAGCAGGAATTTCTTGATGGTTCGGACGAATAAGCCAATCCGTCCCAGGTGGCGCATGTTGGAGCGAATATGGACTGAATCCATGCGCTGCTTGCCAAGGTCTGCCTGGAAGAGCTTTTCCAGCGTCTTCAGAGCAGCGGTGAAGATTTCATGGTACAATGATTCGGTAGAGAGTGTGTCGCGCATCGACCATAGCGTCTTGGCGCTGACGTAGGCGTGCTGATCGTCGAAACTGGCAATGTTCAAGGCATAATGCCATTGGATATTGAAACAGAATTGCTCAACCGCCCCGTCGTCGGTGAGATCGAACATCTGCTGGAGAATCATCAGGCCCATCATGGAATACAATTCTTTGCTCGGGCGTCCGTTGTATTCATGGTAGTGGCTCCGTAATGCGTCAACCGGCAGCGAGGGGAGTATGTGTTTCTGAAACAAGCCGGCCCATGAGGTGTTCAGAGCGGTGCGTCTTTTGGGGCCAAGATGAGACCAGGGATCGAACAGGTAGGCTTGTTTGTGGGTTTTTACGTTAAACATGGGTTCACCTTGCATCGTATTGAAATTACAAGGATATTGTACCATGGAAGTAGTCTTGGGCAAACAATTTTTTGCAGGTTTTTACAATAATATTAAACGGTTGTGGTATAATAGACTTTTTACGACTTCATCAATTATCAATGTATTTCTTTTTTATCTCTTGAAAGAGCTTGAGATCTTCGCGCATCTGAGTTTCATATTCAGGACCTGGTATCCAGGTAGGTGCAAATCCAAATTTCTCACCAAATGCTGCAAAGTTGCTGCTTGATGCCGCTTGCGTTACTATCTCAATCAGCTTATCTACAACATCCTGAGGAGTATCTTTAGGAACGTATATGCCTCGTGTGATTCCTATTGAAATTGGAATGCCAATATCATTTAAGGTTGCAACGCTTCGTAAGGGTTCATAGGTAATTTTTTCAAGAGATTGCCCGGTTCCAATCACGTTTATTACACCTGCCTTGGCCTCTGTAAGAAGCACTGGCGCATGGATTATACCGGCATCTACTTGGTTGCCTAGAAGAGCCTTTTTCAAATCAGCTCCACCTTGATAGGGAATAATACGAAAATCAATTCCAGTATGTCCCTTAATCCCTGAAGCCATGATCATCTGTGCACCAGAGGGAGTAGCTGACCCAAGAGTCATCTTGCCTGGATTGTTCTTTGCTTCTTCCAGAAATTGCTCCATGGACGTTATACCACTATCCTTGTGGGATAAGATCCACGTGGGACTTGAGAAAAAACCACCGATATATTGAAAATCATCCAAACTTAGAGGTACTTCAGTAAAGGTGAGCGCTGCCAAAATATCGGTATCGCCATTCATAAGTATCGTATATCCGTCGGGCTTCGAACGTGCTACTTTGATAGATCCGGTGATGCCAGCCGCACCGGAAATGTTGTCGACAACCACATTCACCCCTTGTTCCTTTATAGCTTCTGCGATCCCTCTGCCTATGGAGTCAGTACCACCACCAGCTTTCCATGGTACAACAAGGTGAATTGTGTCTTCAGGGTATTCTGCTGCTTTAACTTGCCCAGACATCATAAGAACTGCGGTTAAAAAGATGCCCATGAGAATAAACAACCTTCTTTTCAATTGAGTCATAATTAATCCTCCTCAGCTAGTGATGTGTTGCCGGTTTTAGGGATTATGAGTGCTTTTCTGAGCCCCAAAGCTCAGGATCCCTTTGTAAATTTCATACGCAATCAATCCAACAATGATCGCCACAATGATCACCCGTATCGGCGTACCTACGAATGTTGACCAGTCATTATCTGAAAGGGCCAAAGCAATTCTAATGTTTTGCTCAATGATAGGACCAAGAATTATTCCCAAAACAACTGTCACGACCGGGAAATTGCATTTTTCAAGAATGTATCCAACTACCCCAAATACAATGGCTATATAAACCGGGAAGATCGTGTTCATGCTTGAATAGGCTCCCAGTGTTGTGAGGACAAGGATAAATGGGAAAAGCCATGCGCGATCTTGTTGCAGCACGAAGATAAAGTAGCGTATAGCTCTCCACGCAATGAGGAACATGAAAATCGTACTGATCAGTAATCCTGCCAGCAAGCCATAGACGAGCGGTCCATCACTTTGCATCAAAGTAACACCGGGAGTGATCCCGTGTAGAATCATGGCACCAAGCATTATGGCAGTCGAACCATCTCCAGGAATCCCAAGGGTGAGCATGGGTACCATTGTTCCGCCATTGTTTGCGTTGTTGGTAGCCTCAGGAGTTATGATCCCTTCTGCTATTCCTGTACCAAATTTATCTGGATGTTTAGATTTGTTCCTCGCGGTGGCATAGGCAATCCATGGGGACCCTTCTGCTCCAACGCCGGGTACAGCGCCAAACCCTGTACCATAGAGCCCACCTATAAGCACATTGGACCAATATTTTTTTAACTCTGAGAGCTTGGGCAAGGAGAGGTTAATTTTATTGGTAACCAATTGAGAACGAGTTCCTACCATCTTAATATCAGACAGCACTACAGCAATGCCAAAGAAACCGACAAGAGCAGCAGCAAACGGTACACCAGAAATAAGGTCATAGCTTCCGAATAGAAACCTAGGGCTTGCATCAATTGGATCCAGACCGATAGTTGCAATGAGTAAACCGAATACTACACCTATAAGTCCTCGGACCATAGACCCTCGAACAAATGCTGAGACCATGATCAGCCCCAGAATTCCAATAAGAGCAATATCAGCATTTGAAGATTTCACCGCGACTTTGGAAAGAAAAGGCACACAAGTAATCGCCAGTATCCATCCAAAGACACCACCAAATGTAGAGCCCATTGTGGCATACCCTAAAGCCTTGCCAGCCTCACCTTTCTGAGCCATAGGGTATCCATCAAGAGCTGTGCATGCACCGGCTGGTGTTCCTGGCGTGCGTAGAAGAATTGCGGGAAACGAACCGCCAAGCTTTGTTCCAACATATACACCTATCATGACAAGCAGGGCGGGAAGTGCATTCATGTGATAGGTAAGAGGCAGTAGAACCACAATAGCCATGGGTGAACTGAATCCTGGCAAAGCGCCGACTAGCAATCCTAGAGCCGTTCCTATAAATATGAGAAATAAATTCATTGGCATCAAACATTGCCCAAAGCCCGCCAAAATCCCTTCGATCATAGTCTTAGCTCATTTTAAATTGGCAGGTTGAGAAAATAAATAAACAGTATATAGAATCCAATACTACCAAGTACAGAAGCAAGTCCAATTTGTAAGGGACTGCGCCGGCCAAGCAGAACGAAAAGTGCCGCAAGGAAACATGCGGTCAGAATAGTAAAGTTGATGTAGGCCAGAAGCAGGGCATAAATAATGAGTAAAGCTAGCGCTCCAAAAGTACGTACTAATACCACTGCCGGACTGGCTGTTGCCTTAATCTCATCGAAAACGACATTTATACTTTCAGGCTCTTTGCTCTGCCTGCCAGTTAGGAGTTTATTTAAAGCCCCTAATAAGATAATACCGGCCAGTATAATAAGTAGGGCGCCATATATTGTAGGTAGAGTGGAAGCCGTCAGAGTGGCCGTTTCTGCCACCCTGCCTTGTTCACCGGAATTGATATTTACGATGGCTAAAACCCCAAGCAAGATGAACACGACAGAAATCGAGATATCACGCCTGATTGCACTCTCTCTTTCATCTTTCATGGCCATCACCTTAAATTTAATGCTTTTATTTATTTATATATTTGTAATTATGTCATAAAATAGTGTATTCATTTTTAATAATAGGATTAAATAGTTAAAGCTTTAACTTCTTACATAAACCTAAATTGAGCGATTCTTCTGTTTCACACCTCTGAGGTGACTCCTGAAAGGGATTTTTCGGGCAATCAACCCTTTCTGGTGGCGTTCACCTGGTTACATGATAACCTCGACAAGAATATTAGGTGCTTATGTGTGTCAGGTGCAGGTGATTCCCCGTTCGCCGGGTGCACTCCACCCTTTGACAGGCTCTGCCGCCTTGTTTTAGCCGCCTGTTACGGTAGCGCTTGAACCTGCCGACAGCGATGTAACAGCTCAGCAAGATTAAGCTGAGCGGCGCATGCCGCGGACACCTTCAGTACCGTCTTGTGGGCGTGACGAACAATTTTACCGGCGATATCAATCAACCGGCGGCGGATTGTCGTCGCATACGCGCCAGTCGGCACCACGTCATAGGCGACATCATACTTGTAACACTCCAGCAGATTATACCCCAGTACCATCATGTAGTACCATGCCGCATTGGCGGTGAATTGCTTGAACGGCAGCTGCTCATGGCCAAAATCCTTCAGAGACCGATCGTTCAGCTCATCGCTGCCGCGCCCGTGGTATACTGCCACGATAGAATGGGTGCTGGTATAGTCGGCCATGCCCGCACGCTCCAACAGCTCATCAATATAGCCGCCCTGGCTAAGATTGGTAACGATCACCGTATCCGGGCGGCAGTCAGGGAGATAGAGTTGTCTATGGTTGGCGAGAAAGCGACAATAGAGAGCTCGTCGAAAGCGCTTCCAGGTTTTACAGGCAGTGCCGAATTCAAGGTACTCCCAGCCAACTTCATCGTTCTTGTGTCTGGTATACTGCTGCCATGCGCCGGCAGGGGCGCTACAGGCCACCGCCTTGACTTCGTAATACATCTTGCCCCCACACACGTAGCCGATTTTGAGGTGCTCGCATAACTCAAAAATCTTCTGATCAAAAAACCCGCTGTCCATGCGGATGATGATCGGCACATCGTTACGGTAGTGGCGGCGAATACGGCGCACCATATCGGTGATCATCCGGCGGGCCGTATCACCGTGGTTACCGTGCACCTTGCCGGGGCGAAACTCGGCGTCGATAATCAATCTGCCCCAGTTCATCTGCAAGGGCTGGAATCCTTTTTTCTTCTGGTAGGTCGGGGTAACCCCGTTGCGGCAGCGGGCGTCATCATTATCCATCACCATGCTGTCCAGTCCCAGTTCGACGACGGCCGGTCTGGTTTCACCTAGACGCCGGATAAATACCTGTGCCAACAGGCGTCTAAAAACAAGCACGTGGATGAGGAAAAAAGAGCCGAACATCCGTTTGATCTGATGCGATGATGCGAGCTGTGTCGGGTCGGTTTCTATGGCGGCGCCATAGCCATGATCTGCGGCCAGTTGATCGAAATGGCTGACATGGCGGCTGGTGCCGTCGAACATGAAGCAGAGCACCTGCTTGAAGAGCTCGGCTAACGGCAACCCCTTTTTGCTTTTTCTCAGAGAGCCGAAATAACGCTCAAGCTTGGTGAATATACCGATCTGATTCATGTAGGCGACGCACGGGGCCAAACCAGCTCGGCTGGTCAGGCAGTCGGAGGTCACTTCAATGGCATCAATTTGGTGTTTCTTTTTCTGATTGTTGGCGGTATGTCTTTTCATTGAGTCCTCCACCTGATGGGTTGCGCTTCAATTGCTATCATTTATCTGATTTTAGCAATAATTATAGCATATTACATCGCGGTTAAGGACTCTTTTTTTCAATAAATCGCTCAAATTAGGATAAACTAAACTTGAAAAATTGTCAACTACAAATTAATATCGTGTTGTCAACAAATAGAATTGTCCGGTTTTAAAACAAACTGAAGTTTCCTAGAAATTGACAACTTATCATCCTACGCCACCATGCGCAGCAGGGTTTTGACGAAAGATTTTTGTGGTGTTTTCGCTGGCGCCGGGCAAACTCTATGAAAATCCGGGCTCAATGCCGCTTCCGCAATTATCCTGCGCACATCCGAGAACGCAAATCCGGCTCGCCCTCTAATTTTATGCCTGCGATCCGGGACGTTTGCCAACCGGTCGGCATAGATCCATGTCAAGGTTGTGGCCATCATACAGAAGTTGAGATGATTAATTACTGAATCAGCATTTCGCACTTGAGATTGAGAACTGCCGATCTCCTGCTTGATCTCCTTGAATCCTGCTTCAATCTTCCAGCGTGCCCCGTAATACTCAATAATCTGCTCAACAGAAAGCGTCATATCGGTGGTCATCAAAGCAACATATCGAGTCTTTCGATACACCCACACAACTCGCACCGGGCACTTAACATCGTTTTTACCATAACGGCCTGGGAGTACGCCTGCACCTCTCTGTTCTTGCCATACAGGAAAACACCATAGGTTCGAGCTTTGTCCTTCCACCTGGCTGCACAATCACCCACGGAACCGAAACAGGTGCCATATTTTCGTGGCCGACCAGCCCTGCGCCGTACTGGTGGTGCAGGGGGAAAATCATACAGCGTATTATTTGAACGCATCCGAGAAAGCAGATGGATACCCCCGTTGCCCCCACCATCTATCCTGGACCACAGACCATTGTTGCCAAACCAGCTATCCGTCACCACCACCACCGGTTGCTGAAAATGATCTCGAATACCTGCGATCATCGCGGCTGCCTGTGACATCTTGCTTGCAAAACGAACCGCTTTGCCCGGTCGCGTGACCGGTGCCGACCGTAACTCGATATCTTTTCGCTTCAGGTAAAATCGAAAATCAAGGGGCAACCAGGCCCATCGTGAGTGTATTTGTTTCAACAACCCGATTGCCACAATGCACTGTGACCATGGATACGAGCTCTGATTTATCTGTGCTGCATGATCGTGAAAATGGGCGCAGCCAAAGATGTTCCTGCCGCATTTGGGATTGATGGAATCATCCAGCGCCACAATAATTCGTCCATCCGTGGCTGGTGCTGGAATCATGTGCCACATGGTGCGCCACAATCGTTTCCACGGCAGTGTTGAGCTCGCCATAAAACTATAAAACCGCTGACTCTGCAGTGTTAAACCAAACAGAGTGTGCAGGGTGCGCAACAGGTTTGAAGTGATTGATGAGGTAAATGGCACCACCACCGCCAGCAGGGTGTATGCAAACCAGAGCTTTCGTTTTTGCCCCTGAGCGGTAGTGGAAAATTGAGCTTGCAGGGGGTGGAGTAAATCGCGTAGTATAAACATGGTAGGCTGCTCCTGTTTGTGTATATTTTCAATTGGTTAGACACTTGAAGTATACACTGGGAGCGCCTACTACCGCAAGCATTATTTTGCCTTTTTAAGTAATAATATCAATATTTTACCCAACAAGGGGCGCCGCACCCTGACTTATAATATAAGCTAATTTATTTTTGTTCGCTTGGCAACTCCTAGCTCACATTTTCTAAACGCCAAATAAATTTCTAGGAAACTTCAGCTTTTAGATAATCTGGGGTTCAACACCCTCCCTGTTACTTTGTTACGCTCGTCTTAGCTTTACCGCAGCCTTGATCCTGATGGGTGACTGGGTGCAGCAGGAGTGATCGCTGACACAAAAGCGCCGAAATAACGGGTGCGGGAACGTGCTGCCTATCAGCGCGTATATAACCCGGAACGATTGCTCTGGTTAGAAAAATCTTTTATCCTGGATGGTGAAGTCTTTTCTGTGACAAAAGGCTCATTAATGAATGGCCCCCAGCTTTCCAAGGTTCATTTTAGCTGGCCGCCTTATCGGGGAACTCTGATTTTTTGCTAACCTCCCAAGAACATGATAACAGCTCAATATGGCCAGAATGGAGAGAGCCGCCGAACCTTCCGGGCCGGGTTTGGGCGGCAGGCGGTGACGGTTGGTTGTAACAACCGAGCGGCGGCGGAGCTTGCCCAGGTTGTATGCGGCGATCTGATTCTCAGTGATGCGGAGTCCACCCGGGCCCATTATGATATCGTTGCAGCCGGGCCCATGCCGATGTGGTCGTTGTGGAATGACGACAGGCGTCTGTACTTTGGTGCTTCGGCATACCAGCTGGCATACATGCTGCTCAACGAAATCATCTACCAGTGCGTGGCTGGTAACGACACACTCTATGCTATCCATGCCGGCGCCGTCCATAACGGTACCAAGACAATCATGTTGCCGGGTACCAGCGGTTCCGGGAAGAGCACGCTGACTGGTTGGCTAGCGGGCAATGGCTACTACTACCTCACCGATGAGCTGGTAATGGTAGACTCAGTCGGCCGGTTATTCCCCTGTATGCGTCCGCTGGTTCTCAAAGAGTGGGCATCCGGTCCCCTGCTCAAGACACTGGCGGGACACGCCGCCTCCATGGTAAGCGATAATAAGGCAGCGGTTGTTCCCCATCGGCTGCTTAACCCTGTTTTTTCTCCGACCTGTCCGTTACTCTCGCATCTGATATTTCCCTACTACAGTGGCGCCGCGGTAACGCAGGTGAAGTCCCTTAGCCCGGCACGCAGTCTGGCAAAACTGCTGGAATGCCACGTAAACGCACGCAACTTCGAAAAACTGGGAATCACCGGTCTTTCCCGTCTTATCCAGAGATGCACGTCGTACTCAATCGAATACAGCGATATAGCCCAGGCGGAGCGGGCAATCGCCGAGCTGGTGGCGGTCGCCGGGGCTCCACGGTGAATGATCAACGTATTCTCCACCTCTGCGCCCGGCCCACCGGCACACCGGAGCAATACAGCCTTCTGCGCCGGGTGTGCGACACCACCGCCGCCAATTGGGAGAGTCTGCTGCATCAGGCTGAACGGCAGGGAATGATCCCGCTGCTGCATCAGCATCTGAAAAAATCCGGCGCTACGTATCCGGTTCACATCGGCCGCAACCTGACAATTCTTGAACGGCAGCTGCACCATCGCTCGATGGTGCTTACAGGAGTTTTACACGAGGTATCCGCGCTGCTCGCTAAAGCATCGATGCACCCAATTTTTCTCAAGGGATCGGTGTTGCGCCATACTGTGTATAAAGATCCGCGCCTGCGCCCGATGCGTGATATCGATCTGCTTTTAACGCGCAAAGATGCCGAGACGGCCCAGAAACTGCTGATTGAACAGGGATTTGAACAGTCCAAGATCGTCATCCCAGCCGATCATTTTCACCTGCTTGCCCTGTCGCGCCGTGAAAACGGGGTGACCATCACCATTGAGATCCACCATGGGCTGTACCCGCCCTGTCCGCCCTGGTATAAGCAGCCACCTGTTGCCGATTTTGTCGAGCGGGGAAAGGTGTTTGACGCGGGGGGGCGGGATTTGCTAAGTATGGGAGATGTGGACATGCTCAGGTATCTCTATCAGCATGCGATCCGTACCCCGCTGGTCTATGAGTCGTTTCGGCTGATCAATATCGCCGATATTATCGGCCAGGTTGAGACCTGTTTCGATACTATTGACTGGCGGTCGCTGGGCGAACGTTATCCGCAGTTACTCAATGGGTTGCCCCTGCTGCATCGGGTTGTTCCCTGGCGCTCGGACATCGCTGAGTATTTCAGAATTTCCCGTTATAATGGCCGTCTAAATCGTCCGCCCCACTCATTCAATGGCTGGCCTACGGTGAAATTTCGCCAACAGAGAAGCAGGGGCGGCTCGGTGATGGACCTTATGCGGGCCACTTTTTTTCCCTCATTATGGTGGCTGCGCATCTATTATGGGGTATCATCGTGGGTGAGTGTGGCGTGGTGCCTGCTGGTAACACATCCGCGCCACATATTGTGGTGGTATCACCTGCACTATGCCTATCTGATAACACCCGAGCAGAGCCAAACCGCGGAGGGTGCCGGTCAAACTACCCCATTATGGCTGGCAAAACCGATGGCGCTGTTACATAAATTGGCAGGGAAGCTCCGCTGAATGGTATATGAGCTTGTTCGTCGCCAAAGCTTAATTAACAGCAATATAATGCTAGGTTTTTTTGCGGGTATGGGGAGAAGATTAGATGTCGAGCTCCGGGATCATTTTGTCTTTTCGAACCGCCTTTATAATGCCTGCGAGGCTTAAACGCCTGCCACTTTTTGCATACCTGTCGGCCGAGCCATCGCTAACTCTACACTGGCACTTTACGTGCTTATGTCCATAATTGATTTGACAGCAGATCAAAAAAGTGTTTTAATCCATTTGTTTGTATGCTTAGCAGTAGGGTCCATTGTATTTGGCTTATCCCTCATTTCCTTTATTTTTTGCCGGAGGGCACCATGACTAGCTTTCCGTCCAGTAAATTGAGGCTCGAAAACTCGGTGCTCAGTCGTCGCACGGCGATCAAATCATTTGGTGCCGGCGTGGCTGGGCTCACCGCCTATTTTGCATTGCCACAGCGCTGGGAACATCCCATAATAGAGCAGATTATCCTGCCCGTGCATGCCCAGACAAGCGGCTTTACCCTGTCTGACCCCTGTGAGGTGAGCCTGCTTGCCGGTACAACTGAGAGTGATACCGTGCGGATCAGGGTAGAGGGGTTTGTTGCGCCGCCTACCGGGAGCCTTGCTACGCTCATTGAGGCAGTGTCCCAGGGAAAGGGGGAACCGACAAGCCTAGAAACCACCACCGCGGCCGATGGCACATTCAGCGGTGAGTTGCTAATCATTGGCGGTCCGGGCATTACCGCGGTGAGCGTAACTACTACGGTACAGGGTGCGACGGGCCAGGCCCAATGCGCGCTTTCGGTTAACAAGCCGAAACCGGAACCAAAACCGCCGGAGCCTCTGGTAACCATGCGGGATGAGCAAAGCATTCTTACCTGTGAATTTTCATCGCGGGGAAGGCCTCTGGAAATGGGTCCTTACTATTTCGATTTCGCTATAGAAATGGAATCTACCTCGGAAAATCTTGGCCGTGTTATAATTGATCCATCTAGCCTGATGACTCGTAGGTTGAAATTAGACAGCGGTGGCAGGTGGATCGAGTTTAAATTCACACCCAGGACTGGGAGTTATTGTGATCAAAACAGAACATTTGTTATCGATTTTGCCGATATGGTGACGACGGGTGGTGAGACCCTGGGTTCTCTGACTAATGAAACGAGCTTTGAATTTATGCTGGACTCAGCCGCATAAAGAAATTTTTCTAAGTCTAAATAATTTTTGTTCAACCTCGGAATCGACCCGGTTTTTTCTGATATGTGCATGATCACCTTTTTGTGTGATCTCTCATGCAGTTGTCTTTTCCCGCTCGATGGCGGTGTTGGGCCAGCGCGGTCATCCTGCCCGGCGCATAATTCAACGCGCTTGTTTATATGAGCATGAGATACGCTGGTCAGAGTGCCTGTCTTCTCAACCAGTACATCCTCGTATTTGCGGCGCAACATGAGCGGTGGCGCTATTTGTCCGTGAGCAAAAGGCCTGGCTTGGGTCAGCCCCTTGCGTAAAGAGAAATTACATCGGTTATGATGCCGGTCGATCGACAAGGGTGATAGCCCCCGCTTCGATCAGGGTCTGTAGGGCGCCGTGTACATCCTCGCGGATCATTTCCTTTTGCTCGGGATATGAATCTTCCAGACAGGTGATGATTTCGGCTACCGTTGCGGTCGCGCCGCAGAGCTGCCACACCAGATAGGCGGTCTGATTCATATAGACCGCTTTGGCTCCAGTCACCGTGTACAAGAGGACTTCATCCTCAAATGGCTCAACCAGATAATCTTCGTTTTGTATCGGGATTTTAGCATCAATCGGGATCGGCATAATGTTTTGAGCATGCAATAAGATTTCTTTGTATGGGGGGTAGAGGGTATGGGGTCAAGAGGGTATGGGGTCAAATCTTGTTTCTTGACAAAACGCGAACTCTTGCTTCTTTCCCTTTGTCTCATTTGCCGGTTAACACGGGCCTGATGCAAACAACAAATGCGCCCGTGTCTCTTTCCAGAATATTTTATTTCCACTATGATCGCAGCATATAAAGCGGTCAATGTGGGATAGCTCCTTTTTTAGCCTCTTCGTCGTTTCAAGTGGAATTGATGATATTGCCTATTGGTGAAGCGATCAGATAAATCATTGCGATGAACGTCATGGGGTTGCGATATCCTCGTGCTCTGGCACGGGCAGCCTGGAATAAGCTATTGAGCCCTTCAAGGCGTGCCGTGCTGTGTTGTGATTGCCAGCGTGCTTCGATGGCCGGGCGATGGCGGATGACTGTCTCAATAGCCTCGATCACCGGCTGTAACAGGGGGAACGGTGCAACTCCATGCTCGACACATTCAGTAAGAAATGGCTCAAGCGCCACGTGGCAGCTCGAGGGGTGGCAGCTTTTCGTATCCATCGGAGTTTTTCCTTAACCCGCCAGGCAATCGCCGTGAAGAAGTCCATTCGCTCCAGTTCGGCAAGCGCTTCTTTCTGGTTTTCCGTTAAGGTGCCGTCAGCATTTTTCAAAGTGGCCCAGCGCGTATGTTTGGGAAGTTCCTTCTGTTTGGATTCAAGTACCCGAACTTTATTGACCGCCTCGGTGAATGTTTGTACCACATGGAACCAGTCAACGGTCACCGTTGCCTTGTCAAAGTATTCACCAACCCCGGCAAGAAAGGCTTTAGACATGTCGCACACAACCTCCACGATCCGATCAGCGTGACCTCCATGACGATGCAAAAACTGTTTGAATTGGCGAAGCACCTCTTTGCCCTTACCGACCGTGGCGAAGATAACGGGCTGTTTTTCCTTGTCCAGGTCGATAAAGACGGTCACATAGTTGTGCCGTCTTTTTGATGCAGTCTCGTCAAATCCAATGGCGGTAAGCGTGGAGAGGTCGAGTTTGTTCATGCTGACGGAGATATAATAAAAGACGATGCGCCACAATTTCTTATCGGTAATGCCGATGATCCTGGCAGCAGAGTTCACCGGCATCTCTTTCACCAGGCTGAGTGCAACCTGCTCGAACAGCAAGGTAAATTTGCTGCCCTTGCGTGCCATGGAACCTCTATTTTCTTGACGCCGTGCTCCTCACATCTGATTCGTGGAACGGCGGCGGTGATGTAACAATGATGTTGGAAGAAATTAAGGTGGCGCCAGGTATTTTCCCTGAAATCATGGGCTTTGCATGGTTTCTTGCACACCGGGCAGGGGAAGGTTGCGCCACGATCTGTGCTGAGCGTAATCCGCAATTCATGGGGGGAGAGCTCTTGGTTCAGGCCTTTGTCCGCTGATTTTCCACGGCGCTTCAATACCCAAGCCTAAGGAGATGATGTCATTACCGTTCATGATAACCTCGTGGTTTGGAGTGGATTTGGCTCATCATAACCAAATCCACTCCAAACGACGAGGAACCGTAATTGGGTATGACTGCAAAAATGTCAAGGATAAAGATTTGACACCCTCACGTAGCCGGATTTGACACCCTCACGCAGCCGACACCCTCACGCAGCCTTACAGCCCCAACCACCCAGACTCAAAGGGTTATAAGTTATGTCAATAACTCTGTGTCAAGGTAATAGAAAATGAGATCACAGTGGGGAAGCCCATCAATCATGATCTGTACCGGCAGGTCGGTGGTGCTCGCCAATGAGCACTTTTTGTAGTATATGGTGATGAGTTGTAGTTTCGCATTGGCTTGCAGGTATCTCTAGCCCAAAATCCGAGTCCAATTTTCGTTTATGAGACGAAAACCAAAACTATCGCTGTCATCGGCGCCGTTTTACGTCTCTATCCTGGTGATCATCGCGCTGGGGCCTTTGTCGGACTGTTCTGGTCGCTGCATGAGTATCAGGCCTACCAGGCATCGATAGACAATATCCGCGGCAACTACCAGTCGTTGTATCGGCAGCGGGGTGCGGGGCGAGATATCACGGTTGGTGGACTTCATTGAATTTGAGCGGACCCAGGCCTATGCCGAGACCGAAGACGAGATCAGGCAGAAGGTGCAGACCGCTCATACCATTGCCTCTCATATGTATCGGTTCTATGGCGACGAGCTTACCAGTGAGACCCCTTCGGGCAATGGTGGCGGAGATATTGCGGGCCGATTCGCTGGCAAAAACGGTAAAGGGTACTATTTTGCCGGCCTGGTGAGCGATGCCCGCCTGGAGCTGTTCGCCGATGACCCCTATTTTGAGGGCAAGGAGCTGAGTATCCATACAGATCAGCGCGGCAATCCATTCTTTGCCGGGATCATCGAGCTGGTTGTGGAAAAAGGGGCCGGTGTCATTCACTTCGATCTGGAAAAGCCGGCGTTTCCCGGACGCTATTTTTCAACCTATGGTTTTGTTAAATACTTCGCCCCGTTTGACTGGTTTATCGGCGCCGGCCTGGACATCGAAGACACCCAAAACGCTCCTGCGGGAAGAGGTCCTGAGCCGGATGCGGGATCTGCGCGACGGCGGTGTCGAGGTGTTCGCGTTTCGCGACGACGGCACCATCATTAGCTATGATGATGAAATAATGGTGGGCCGGTCGATCCGTGAGGTGTTCGATGATGCCGGTGCCGCCTCCGGCGCACTGATGCTGGCCGCCGCCACCGGCCCGGGAGAAAGAGGGTTTTTTGGGGTACCGGGGAACAGGGCGCGACTCCAGCCAAAGCGGGACGTCGTCTTGCCTTTGTCAAAACATATGATGAGTGGGGATGGATTATCGGGCGCGGCCATCGGGATGGATGCCATGGAGCGGGCGATTGCCTCCGAAACCGCGACCTATCGGCAGATATCGTTTCGCAATGTGGCCGCCTTCGTGGTCTTGTTCATTATCGCCGTTGGTTTGTTGCTCTACAGCTCATACGTCTATTCCCGCAAAATCAAAGCGGGGCTGATACTGTTCACTGATTTTTTCCGGGCCGCTGCCGACAGCAATATAAAGATAGACAGACAGGCGCTTGTGTTCGCCGAATTTGAGGAAACTGGGCGTCCTTGCCAATCAGATGGTGGAAGACCGCGTCACCAAAGAGCGGCGGCTGATGCGCAACGAGCTTCGGCTGGATACCCTGCTGCGGCTTGGCGCCATGGATAAGCGGTCGCTGCAGGATATCTATGATTTCATTGTGCAGCGTGCCGTGCTCATCTCCGGCAGCAGGCGCGGATACCTGGCCATGGTAAACAGCAATCAGCGCTATCTGAGCTTGTGCGGCTACGTCGATGAGCAGAGAGCGGACAGCCACAGCCGGCTGCCGCACAACATCACCAGAGCGGTGGATGAGGGCGGCCTGCCCGCTCTTGCCGTACAGCGTGGTCGGCCGCTTGTCTGTAACGATTGTGCGATCCCGGCCCATCAGACATTTCCCCTATCAGCGGACGGGCGATTATCACTGTGACGTGCCGCTGCTGGACGGTGGTCGAGTTGTTCTGGTGGTGGGCGTTGCCGGCGGCGGTGAACCCTATCAGGAGGCCGATGTCCGGCAGTTTGACCCTGCTGGTGGAAGGCATGTGGCTCCATGTGCAGAGAATGTGCGCGGAAGAGGAGATGGCCAGGCTGGAGAGAAAAATTATCGCGGTCAGTGAAGAGGAGCGCAACACCATCGGCGCGACCTGCACGATGATCTCGGCTCACACCTCTCCGGTGTTGCCCTGTTGAGCAAGGCGTTGCACAAAAAGCTCGAAACCGGAATCCCCCGAGCGCGCCGCTCAATTGGGCGCTATCCGCACCCTGATTCAAGAGGCCATCGAGAAAACCCGCCGGCTGTCGCGCGGACTCTACCCGGTGCATGTGGTGGAGCAGGGGTTGGCGGCGGCCCTTGAGGAGCTGGCCCATGAAGCGGAGCAGCTCTTTGTGGTTCGCTGCACCCTTGAAATTGCCGATATCTGTCAGGGACTTGACCCTCACATTGCCGCCCAGATCTACTTTATTGCCCGTGAAGCAGTATTTAACGGGGTCGTCATGGGGCGCCGAAACGAATCGACATCATCCTTGCCTGCACCGCTGAGGGGGGTGTGCAGGTCATCGATGACGGCTGTGGCTTTGATGAAAAAGATGGTAAGAAGGGACTGGGACTGCACTCAATGCACTACCGCGCCCGGGCCATCGGCGCCACGCTCAATATTGTCTCGCCGCGTCATGGCGGGGTAAGTGTCCATATGTCATGGGAGCGATGATGAAATCACGAATCCTGATCGTTGATGATCATCCTTTTCGCATGGGATGCGGGAACTGCTTAACCAGGAAGATGATTTCCAGGTGGTCGCCGTTGCCGATGATATCGCCTGTGCCGGCAGTGCATCGGCGAACAGCGTCCCGACATCGCCATCGTCGATATCTCCCTGGCCGCCGATAACGGTCTGGATCTGGTTCGCGAATTATCGGAAGAACACACTGATATCTCCGTTCTGGTGCTCTCCATGCATGACGAATCGGTCTGGGCGGAACGAGCCCTCCGGGCCGGCGCCAAGGGATACATCATGAAAGATGAGGCGTCGGACTCGGTAATCACCGCACTTCGCACCATCCGGGACGGCTCCATCCATGTCTCCGAGGCGATGATGACCCAGTTGCTCTCCAGTTTTCAGGAAAACCCACAGTGCCGGGGGGCGGGGACGGTCGATCTGCTTACCGACCGCGAGTTGCAGGTCTTTCGTCTGATCGGCGCCGCCTTGCCACCCGTGAGATTGCCCAGCAGCTTAATCTCGGCATCAAAACCATCGGCACCTATCGTGACCGGATACGGCAGAAACTCAATCTCAAGAGCGGCGCTGAACTGACCAGGCAGGCAGTGTTGTGGACGGAAAACCAGTGCATTTCCCGGTAGCTGTCCGGTAAGCAAAAACCCTACAAATTATCAGCACTGCACCTACCGAAAAACAGCAATTTCCCGCTTTTATCATCCTCGCTTTTTTTCTATAGTCCATCCCATAAAAGGGTTGAAAGGCCTTCGGCGGTGACTGCCCATGGCAGGACACAGGGTGTCCATGCCCTCATCTCGTCACCGGCCGCTGCCATTAATCGGAGGAGGTTTGCTATGAAGCAGAACAGTACGGAACGGCGCTCGTTTCTGAAAAAGGTCCTGGCCGGTTCCGCCATCGGCGCGAGTATGGCGATTGGCGCCAGGCCGAAAACGGCGAAAGCCGCCACCACGGGGCGCTCTGCCGACCGCGGTCAGGAAACCTTGTATCAGGAAACGGAAGCATTTCGTAAGTACTACGATTCACTGCGTTAATTTTTCGGAGGAAAGATATGGCACGCAAAAAAATCAGCAAAACCGGGGTTTCGTCAACGGCGAGAAGCCGGGTGACGCTTAATCCTAAATTGGCGCGGCGCTCCTTTCTCAAGTTGTCCGCCGCCACCGCCGCCCTTTCCGGAGCGGCGATGACCGCCAAGATGACCGGTAAAGCCAACGCGGCGCAAGCAGCCAACGATATGTACCCCGATTCACAGATGGTACGCTCGGTCTGCACCCACTGTGCGGTGGGCTGCGGGATTAACGCCGAGGTGAACAACGGGGTGTGGGTTCGCCAGGAAGTGGCGGCGGACCATCCCGTCTCACGTGGCGCTTACTGCTGTAAGGGTGCCAGTGCTATCGACATGGTGACCAGTCCGCAGCGTTTGAAAAGCCCCATGAAGCGGGTAAATGGTAAATGGCAGACCCTGTCCTGGGATCAGGCCATGGATGAGATCAGTGCGAAGCTCACCGAAATTCGCGATACCGACGGCCCCGACGCCCTGCACTTTAACGGCAGCGCCAAGGTCTCTACGGAGATGGCCTATCTGCAGAGGAAATTTGCCGCTTTCTGGGGGTCCAACACATCGACCACCAGGCCCGCATCTGACACTCCTCAACGGTGGCAGGTGTCGCCAACACATGGGTTACGGTGCAATGACCAACAGCCTGAACGATATCAGGCATGCAAAATCAATGATTTTTATCGGTTCAAACGCAACCGAGGCGCATCCCGTTTCACTGCAGCATATTCTGCACGCCAAAGAGGTCAATAACGCGCCTATTATCGTGGTTGACCCACGCTTTACCAAGCTGGCCGCCAAGTCGATGAATTCGTTCGCATCCGGCCGGGCTCCGACTGCGCCTTCATCATGGGGTTGATCAACGAGGTGATCATCAACGGCTGGGAGGACAAGCAGTTCATCAAGACCCGAGTCTCCGGGTATCCGGAGATGAAAGAGGTGGCCGCCCACTATACTCCCGAGGTGGTGGAGGACATCACCGGCATTCCCGCGGCGCAAACCAGAAAAGTCGCCAAGATGCTGGCCATGAACCGGCCCACCTCGCTAACCTGGTGCATGGGCGTACCCAGCATCATATCGGCTCATCCATTACCCGGGCCTTCTGCATCCTGCAGCTGGTGCTTGGTAACATGGGGAAATCAGGCGGCGGTACCAACATCTTCCGCGGCCATGATAACGTTCAGGGCGCCACCGATATGTGCGTGCTGTCGCACTCGCTGCCCGCCTACTACGGTCTGAGTGACGGTGCCTGGCAACATTGGTGCCGGTCTGGGACGTGGACTATGATTACATCGTATCGCGCTTCAAGGACAAGGAGTGGATGAATGCCAATGGATTCACCCTGGCGCGCTGGTATGAAGGGGTGCTGCAAAACGACGAAATCACCCAGTACACCCCGATCAAGGCGCTTTTTCAGTGGGGTATCGGGCTTAACTCAAACTCCCAGTTCGCCAAGGTTAAAGAGGCTATGGACAAGCTCGACCTGCTGGTGGTGGTGGATCCTTTTCCCACCGCAACAGCCGCCGCCTGCGAGAGCGACAATATTTACCTGCTGCCGTCCGCCAGTCAGTATGAGACCTCCGGCTCGGTGACCTCCACCAGTCGCCAGATTCAATGGCGCTATAAGATCGTCGATCCGATCGGCGGCTGCAAAGACGATTATACAATCATGCAGGAGCTGGTCAACCGCCTCGGTTTTGCCGATGAGTTCTACAAAAATATCAAGGAAGTACCGGAGGACATCACCCGCGAGATCAACAAGGGGGCATTGACCATCGGCTACAACGGCCAGTCTCCGGAGCGTATCAAGAAGCATATGGAGAACTGGCATACCTTTGATATCGAGACCCTGCAGGCCGTGGGTGGGCCGTGCGACGGCGAGTACTACGGCATGCCGTGGCCATGCTGGACCGATGAGCATCCCGGTACCCCGATTCTCTACGACATCTCCAAGTCGGTGGCCGAAGGCGGTCTGCCCTTCAGAAATCGGTTCGGCGATGTGGCCACCTATGTGATGAGTGGCCGGGAAGAGATTCAGCTGGCTGAGAAGGGCGTCTGTAATCCGGGCAGTGAGGTAGAGGGCGGCTATCCCGAGTTCAAGGATGTAGTTCCCGGCACCAACTGGAAAACGGATC
>JAEPEX010000162.1_pt1 | contig 64619 bp, 60 predicted proteins | sample 9130951 | NCBI WGS metagenome assembly JAEPEX01 (sample SAMN17228542, study PRJNA684324) | microbial mat metagenome | biome: saline marsh[ENVO:00000054]; feature: microbial feature [ENVO:01000007], biofilm[ENVO:00002034], sulphate-reducing...; material: estuarine water [ENVO:01000301]|estuarine... | reverse complement strand
CCTGAAAATCGTCTAAAGCGCACACTTTAAACAGAAAATATCATTCTCAGAGCACGGCATTATTGAAATACCGTGCTTTTTTCTTGCCTTTGCGCGTGTACGCATTATATATTATACGCACACCTTAAAGGGGATTAAGCATGGCTAAGCCAATAACAGGAAAAACTCATGTCGGTGAGCGGCGTGAAAAGCGTCCCAATGGTGACATTTACGTCTATGAAAGGATTACGGCCTACGACGAAAAAAACAGAAAGACCTACACGCTCAGTCAGAGGCTCAAAGGAAAAATCAAGGCAGGAACCCAAGAGATTGTACCGACTCGTCCTAAAAAACGTAACGGTGAAAGAGGGGGTATCGATACAACACGTCAGCACACCGGCCTCACGGACATCCTGGAATGGGTTGGTAAGGTTTCCGGCATCGATGATGATGTGCGTGCTTCATTCAGCGAGGGTGATGCGGAGAAGATGCTTTCTATCGCTCGCTATTGGATTGGTTCAGGTGGTAACACCCTGCCGCGCCTTGAAAGTTGGCAAGTGATGCATCCTCTTCCGTACCGCGAAGCAATCACTGAAGACGTGTATGGTAAGCTGTTTAAGGACGTTGGCCGCAATGAGGAAGGTGTTCAGAGTTATTTTTCAGCTCGGGCTGCTCGGTTGGGAGAGTCTGCTGTGGTGGCGTTCGACTCAACCACCATCTCGACCTATTCTGAAAATCAGTCGGAGGCCCGGCGGGGATTCAATAAGGATGGGAACGGGCTCAACACGATCAAGCTTTTGACCTTATATGCCGTGCAGGCTTGTGAGCCAATAGCGTTCTCCAAGCAACCCGGCAATATTCCTGATGTCATATCCATTGAAAATACGCTCACACAACTCAAGTGCCTCAGCCTGGAAAAGCCCCTGATTGTCACGGATAACGGCTATTATAGCCAGAAGAATATGATGGAATTCGCCTTACGCAATATGAAATTCCTGACCTTGGCAGACCCGACTATTGTCTGGGTTCGTGAAACAATTGACGAGCTTCGTACAACAATTGCCGGCATGGCCAGCACGTGTCCGTTTGACCCAACCATCTGCGGAGCAACAGTACGTAGAATGCACCAATTTAGTCGTATGCGCAGGCGATCACGCAACGGCACAGTTGCCGGAGAAAAAGAAACGATCTCACGACGCCTGTATGTGCATGTGTATTATTCCCCTGACAACGAAGCCAAGAAAGAACTTGCCTTTCGCAGGGATCTGCTTGAACTGAAGGCGCACGTAGAAGCAGGGTACGCCGAGTTCACGGAGTCGGTGCAAAAGAAGATCGACAAGTACTTGACCTGCTCCAGAAAGAGGCGAGGAGGACGACTGAAGGTTGGATTTAATGACGAAGCCATTGCCGAGGCAATGAAGTACTTCGGCTATTTCGCTCTGGTCAGCAATCAGACTATGGACACATTTACCGCTTTGGAAAACTATCGGTTGCGAGAAAAAATCGAAGAGCTCTTTGCTGTGCAAAAAGGACGGCTCGACGGTGCTCGACCACGCACATGGTACCCGGATAATCTGCGCGGAAGACAATTCGCGCAATTTATCTCACTGGGCTATCATTGTTTCCTCACTAAAAAGATCAAGGAAGTGCAAGCCAGGCTCAGGAAAAAAGAACCCGAAAAATCCAAATCACTTAGTAAACTCGAAAAGAAACTCGACACCTGGCTTTCACAACGCTCTCTTGCCCAAATCCTGGATTGGTTCGACTGCATTGAAACCACAAAAGTTAAGACGGTCATGGCCGAATATCGATGGTCCACCGAATCAGTGGCCAGAGACAAGCTGTTCTTGGAGTATCTGGGAATGGATTGATAGTGTACGCTTTATACGATTTTCAGGGTGGTAACAGCGGCCGATCAGATAGGATTGGGAAACTGTTTCTTGCCGGTCTCCGTCTCCTGGGGTTGAATCGTTTGCTCTATTTTCATGAAAATCGGCCACGAGTTTCTGGCTGCTCAGCGTAACATGGTGGACGGATCTCTTTACACGCAGAGTGGTTTTCACCTCTTTTCTCCTGGCTTGAAGATGGAAAATGAGGCTGCACGGCGGGATGCGGGTAGCCGCATTGAAGCAGCAAAACCGGTGCGGCCGGCGATGGGTGAACGATTACCGTTGGTCCAACGGTCGGGCGGGATAAAAGTCGAGATGCAGGGCGCCGCCGAAGAATTCAGCCTTGCTGAAGAGATCGCGAAGCACCTTGTCGAGGGTCGGCACCCGCGATTCATGGATACGTTGGATGCGGTCAAACGATTCTATCTCCAGCAGATTTGCCCCGATCAGCCGACCGGCCCGGCTCCGTGCCGTTACGTCGTTGGCGGCAAAGACAATCACCGTAGCCAGTGCCTTATGGGCTTGGTTGTCCTGATCCGGCGTAGCCCGCCGTCTAACTGTAAACTGAAGAAAGAACGGCGAGTTATTCATGAAAATAGGTGAAGGGTACCACGATGATCTGACAAAAATCTGACAATGACCGTATCTGAACCCTTACTGTAGATAAAAAAATGATTTCCTGCTACCATGGCAGCACAATTTTTTACTGCTTACCCGCCAAACATCGATGCAGTTAGCGTTTTGTCAGAATTAATCACCCTGTTTTGCAACGGTTCCCTGAATCCCAGCTCCTGATTTTCTCCATCTAGCAAGGACAATGTAATGAAAGAAGAAGGGTTGTATATCGTATCAATCAGTGTCCATGGCCTTATTCGCGGCATGGCCCCGGAATTGGGAAAAGACGCGGATACCGGCGGCCAGATCAAATATGTACTGGAAATGGCCCGGGCTTTAAGCGAAATGGTGCCGGTGGCGCAGGTGGATCTGCTGACCCGGCGCATTGCTGATCCGGCTCTTGATCCAATCTATAATCAGAAAACGGAAGATATCGCCGATCATGCCCGTATTGTCAGGCTGTTTTGCGGGGGTAAAAAGTATATCCGTAAAGAGTTGTTATGGCCGCATCTCGAACGCTTCATCGACCGGGCCATCTCATATATCAACCAACAGCAGCGCAGCCCGGATCTTTTTCACGGCCATTACGCGGATGGCGGCTATGTGGCCATGGAACTTGCCGCCGCCTTTGATGTGCCGTTTATCTTTACCGGCCATTCGCTGGGAAGAAACAAACTGGCCAAGCTAAAAGAGGAAGGGCTCAGCACTAAAAGAATTGAGAACCAATACAAGATTTCCACCCGCATCGAGGCGGAAGAAAAGATTATCAAGGCGGCTGATCTGATCATCTGCTCCACATCTCAGGAGATAGATGAGCAATACGGGCTCTATGAAAACGGCCCGGCGGGCACCTACCAGGTTATCCCGCCCGGCCTGGATCCGACTACCTTTTACCCCTACTATGATCCCCAGTTTGATCCGGATCTGCTGAACGCCGAGGTTAAACAGATCAGAACAACCCTGCTGACCGAGCTGCACCGGTTCTGGGTAAGCCCAGAAAAGCCCTTTATTCTCGCCCTGTGTCGCCCGGATCACCGGAAAAATATTGGTGGGCTGCTGCGTGCCTACGGAACTGATAAAGAACTCAAGGCCATTGCCAATCTTGCTGTTTTCGCCGGTATCAGAAGCGATATAGCGGAAATGGAAGACAATGAGCGGGCGGTGCTCACCGATATGCTCTTGGATATGGATCGTTATGATCTGTACGGTAAACTTGCCATCCCTAAAAAACATGATTTCGGCACCGAAGTACCAGAATTGTACCGCCTCTGCGCCGAAAGCGGCGGGGTGTTCGTCAACCCCGCCCTGGTGGAGCCGTTTGGGCTTACCCTGATCGAGGCATCGGCCTGTGGGGTGCCCATCGTTGCCACTGATGACGGCGGCCCGCGCGAAATCGTCTCCCATTGTGAGAACGGTATTCTGGTGGACGTTACCAATCACGAATCGGTTGCCGCCGCGATAAAGTCGATTCTCTTTGATGATGAATTGTGGCGACGCTTTTCCAATAACGGCATCAACGGCGCCCGTTCACGGTACTCATGGCAGGCTTTTAGTGAATCGTATCTCGATTGCCTGAAAAATAGTGTGCCGCAACTGAAAATGGAGCTGCAAGGAGAGGCGGCCAGGCTGTCGCACAGTCAATCCGCCACACCCTCGTTTGGCAGACGCCTCAACAAGGTCCGTTACCTGATGATTACCGACATCGACAACACCCTGGTGGGCAACGATGATCAGATGCGGTTGTTATTCACGGTTCTCGGTGAGAAAAAACAGAGCATGGCATGGGGCGTTGCCACCGGTCGAAGTCTGGAGATGACCATCGATGCAATGACCGAATATGAATTTCCCGTTCCCGATATCCTCGTCTGCTCGGTGGGTACGGAAATCTATTACGGGCCCGATTTCAGAATCGACAAGGGCTGGCAGCACTACATTTCCTATCAATGGAAACCCGAGCGTATCAGAACCACTCTGGAGCAGTTGGAATTTCTCAATTTCCAGGAGGCGGAGGGGCAGCGCAGCCACAAAATCAGCTTTTACCTGGAAGAAAAAGATGGTCGGCTGATGCAGGTGAAAGAAACTCTGGCGGCGGCCAAATTACGCTGTCAGCTGATCTATTCGCATGGTCAGTATTTAGATATTCTGCCGCTGCGTGCGTCCAAGGGACGAGCCGTGGAGTTTCTGCTGGATAAGTATCATTTCTCGCCGAGAAACGTGATGGTGGCGGGCGATTCGGGCAACGACGAGGATATGATCACCAGCCATGCCCGTGGCCTGGTGGTGGGAAATCACAGTGAAGAACTCGATCACCTGAAAGGCAGACCAAACATCTATTTCAGCCCGGAGCATTACGCCGCGGGCATCCTCGATGGTCTGCGTCATTTTGCAATTATCTGATCGGCTCAATCAGAGCAGCCCGATGCTTGAACTGCAGGTGGTAGAGCATCTGCAGATACCTGTTGGTCTCCTGGCGTTCAAGATCGTTTGAAAAACGCCAGAATCCGTAAATACAGGTCAGGGTAAGCAATCTTTGGGCGTAGCGGCGCCAGGTGTAACGTGCCTCGATACGTTTGATGCCGTTGGCGGAAATGTATTGCCAGTATTTTTTATCGGTTTCGCACCGTTCAAAAAAGTCGGCCATGCGTGCCGCCGCTTCATCACCACGGTTGGGGTCGATATGAAACCCCGAAACCTTGTCTTCAATGATTTCCAGCGGGCCGCCGTAGCGGGTGGCAAAGGTGGGTACCCCGAGGCCATCGCCTCCACCACGGTCAAACCGAAAGCCTCGAAAAAGGCGGGCTGCACAAAGATGCCCTGCTGATCGGCGATACAGCGATAGAGCTCACCGCATAAGGATTTGTCCAGGCGGCGGCCGAGCCAGCGCACCTGGGTGTCGAGCTGGTACTGGTCAAATAATTCATGCATGTGCCGAATCTGTTCCTGTTCCTCGCCATCATGTGAATGGGTGGGGTCGATTACCCCGCCGACGATCACCAGGTTGGCCGTTTTCCGCAGTGTTTCGTGGCATCCGTACCAGTGGACGAGGCCGGTAAGGTTCTTGATTTTATCCAGTCGTGCCATGGAAAAAATCAGCGGTCTGTTGTTGTCCTGCAGAAAACCACGGCAATTACTTGATTGCTCCCATAGAGGAGATTGTGCACTTCTCTCACATCTTGTTCCGATCGTCGTTTGCCGGCATGGTAGGGAAAATAGATTGAGTCATCGGCGCCGGGCGAGACGATATTGAATTTGGGGTCAAACACATCGATTCCGTGAATAATCCGCTGGAGCCCCGGCATGGTAAATGAACCGTAACTCTCATATTGACCAACCACATCATCTGAACCGGCAATCTCCTGGTAGGTAGAGGTGATGATGAAATCAGAGCTGTTCATGGCGATGAGATCAGCGGTGAATTGACAGGAGAAGTGGTATTGCTCCTCCATGTCCTGCCAGTAGAGGGCCGAATAGAGATACTTAGTTTTTTCCAGGGCGTGGGCGATGGTGCACTGGGTGACCCCGAATTTCTGGGCAATCAGGTAGGCGGCGAGGTTGCCGTCGGAATAGTTACCGATAACCAGATCGGGCCGCCGTCCCAATTGTTCTACAATCGCCTGCTCGCTGTCGCGGCTGAACTGTTCCAGATAGGGCCATACCTCAAAACGAGAGATCCATTCAGTAACGATGGAGCCATCGAGACGCCTGAACGGTACCCGGATGATAAGGCTATGATCGGTGCCCTCCACCGGTTCAATGGGCTGGTCGCAGGTGGTGTCGCCGGCCTCGGGAATGAGCCGGGTAATGATCAGGATGCGCGGGCTTATGGCAAGGCCCTGTTCGTACAGTCGCTTCTTGATTTCGCGCTCCAGGGCACGCACCTGATCCAGGATGTAGACAACCTGACCGCCGGTATCCGGCAGGCCGAGAACGTTTTTTTGCCCGAAATAGCCGTGCGGTGATAAAATCGCGATGTTGAAAATCATCGGGATACGGTCGAGAAACCGTTCCAGGTTGGAATAATCAGGCGCTTCCAAAAGATCGGCCAGAAGCTCCATGGTCGTCCTGATATCTTTGATGGTGCGCCCCCAGCCCGGCTCAAACCCTAATAGTCGCAATGAGGATTCAACATCACCCCAGAGAAGATCGCTGTCCTGCGCCTTGATATATTCCAGGGCATCAGCCAGGGCAGCACGCAGTTCCGTACTGTTTTTTATCGCAGGGCTGATAAGGAAGGTCTGGTCCCCGTAGGCGTGTACCTGCAAAAAGGGCAACAGCAGATCATCACCGTAGCGCAGGGCATTGGAGAGGCGGCTGGAAAAACGGCGATTGAGAAATTCGACACCGCTGCCGATGGAGCGGGTCTGATTCATTTTCGGCACATCACGCTCAAACGGCGCCAGATCAATCTCGAGATTAGTGGAATGTTCCCGACCGGTAATCAGTTTCTCCTTGAAACTGAGAAACTCGGATGCCTCACAACGGGTGAGGCGATGATCGTCATAGCTGTATCTGAGATAGATCTGCTCCGCCACCCGCGGTCTGATCAGCAGATAAAACTGGTTGCCGGAAAACGCCGCTTCCTGGCTCTTGATAATGGATTCACGCAGCGGTGAGTCAATCAGTTCGGGATGGGCGTGCTGACAATAGTTGACAAATCCATCCAGGAGATCGCTGCCCAGCCATAACATTTTGGCACAATCCCGGTACCACTCAAACAGTCCGGTAACAACATCTGGTTGTTGTCGGGCATAGGTTTCAATAGCAAGCTGCATGGGTGTGGAACCTATGTATCGAGGGTGAATGTCACAAATACGGCATAGCGGGTGAGCTCGTCTGAGAGGCTGAATTTTGCAAGTATTGTGTCCTTGCCGGTTTCGTCCGAGTCATCCACCACAACGTTTTTCCAGTCCAGTCGGAAGGTTCTGTGATCCACGGTTAACAGATCGGCTGCCGTCTGCAATACCCTGATCAGGTATTTCAACGAATCATCAGGGTAGCTCAACAACTCATTGGTTTCGGCAAGCTCTTTTTCAGCCGATGCCAGAGTGGTGCGAATGGTGTCCAGTTTTTCTTCCAGAGCCGGATCGGGTACACCAAATCCGCCGTGGGCACGAATTTTTCCTGAAACTATTGTGGAAGCACCGCGAAGATACGCAATTTTTTCACGTAGTTCCGCTTTTTTCGTCTTGAGCTGGGTAATATGTTCCATGGCGTACGTTGCAAGCACATCGAGGCCGCGATCGGTAACCCAACCCTTGGCATCGGCGAGCGAGTCGGAGACGGCAACGAGACGGTGATCGGAAAAATTAACGCTTTTCTGCATGACGTCTTTTTCGATAAGATCACCGGTTTGCCGGGGAGCAAATATGGTTTTCTCCTCTTGTATCATGGTGAGAAGGGCGACTGCCTTCCCGTTTTCGCCGGTGGGTAAGTCCGCTTTTGTATTTTGATGGTGATGCAGCAGAAGTTGCATTTCATCATACGAGGCAAAGAGCGGCTTTACCGACGGGTCGTTGTAGTAGGTATTTCGATCAAGTACCAGGGGGCCGGGAATCTGCTCCGTCATGGAATTGCAATATGAGGCGGCAGCTTCGACCGGATCAACCAGGGCGGAGTGAAAGCGACGAGCCTGGCGGATAGCGGGATCGGCAATGTCCACCAGCCGGTCGATTCGCGCCGATGCCGCCCGTGCTTCAGGATTGTTATTATCTGAGCGAAACAGTGATAGCAGTGATTTAAACATAGTTCATGGTTTTTTCGCCCCAGGAGAACACATCCAAACTTCTTGGGGCGTAAGAAGGATTGATAGAATTCTATAACTCCCTATTGCCTGACCTGAAATCCTAAATTATTTAAAATTACTGGATTCCCGCTACAGCCTGCCCTTGAGTGTTGTTATCGAGGGCGGGGATGACGAAAGCAAGCAAAATCAGGGTTTTTACGAATTAATCAGGATGTAATATACACGGAAATGGTGCCTCGGGCGAGAGTCGAACTCGCACGGGCGCAATGGCCCAAGGGATTTTAAGTCCCTGGTGTCTACCTGTTCCACCACCGAGGCATAACGGCACGGCACCACATCGTCTGTAGGGTTCTGTTTTTACACAGCCGTCTTACATTTTCAAACACTATTTTCCCGCGGAAAAACGGTACCCTCTGACCATATCAGCAGGTGGTTGAGGGTTGCGGTGTTACAACTCTATGCCGTAGCCAATCTGTTCACGCATCTCCCGCACCGCCTGATCGATCCCCACGTAAAGCGCCCGGCAGATAATCGCATGGCCGATGGAGAGTTCCTCTATCTCTTCTATTGCCGCAATCGGGCCGACATTGACATAGTTGAGGCCATGGCCGGCATTAACGCGCAGACCGAAGTCAAAAGCGGTGGCGGCAGCCTCGACAATGCGATCCAATTCCTCCTCCCGTTCATCATCACCTTGTGCATCGGCGTATGTCCCGGTGTGCAACTCGACGAAGGTGGCGCCTACGTCATCGGCAGCCTCAATCTGGCTTTCCAGAGGATCGATGAACAGCGACACCGGGATTTCAGAATCCTGTAATTCTCCAATGGCACGATCCAGTGAATCAGCAAAGGAAACCACATCGAGGCCGCCTTCGGTGGTCAGCTCTTCACGCTTTTCCGGCACCAGCGTAACCATGTCGGGTTTGATGTCACGGGCAATGGCAATCATTTCTTCGGTGGCGGCCATTTCCAGATTGAGCTTGGTCTGGATCGTTTCTCGCAGGATGCGGACATCTCTATCCTGAATGTGGCGGCGGTCTTCACGCAGATGAACGACAATGCCGACCGCCCCGGCCAACTCACACTGGGCGGCGGCGATGACCGGGTCGGGTTCACGTCCCAGCCGGGCCTGGCGAATGGTGGCAACGTGATCTACGTTAATGGCAAGCTTGATCATGTGACTCCTCCCAAATGATGTGATGGTGGTGCTAAGAAGCTTTTTTTCCATGGCCGTCATCTCTTGTGCCGCTGATGGTGATCGTTCATGATCGTAGCCGATCAGATGAACAAACCCGTGCACCATGAGCCGAACAAGATAAAGCAGAAACGGCTGGTTCAGTTCGGTTGCCTCGCGACGGGCGGTTTCAACCGAAATGATGACTTCGCCCAGCTCATGGGAACCGGTGACGGCGAGCATGGGGTCACGCTGCGCGTCATTGCTGAAACTCAACACGTTTGTAGCTGAGTCCTTGTTACGATAGGTTCTGTTCAGTGTTTGTATCTCTTGATCAGATACCAGCACAAAGCTGACGTGGCGGCCTGGTTGGTGATGTGCGGCAAGCAGCCTGTCCGCCTCTTTTTTCAGCCGTGGAATGACGGCTTGCCGCAACTGGGGGCAGCGATTGATGATAGTTGCCGGCATAAGCTGGGAACCAGTTACTAGGGGTAGGGATCGGTTTCATCCAGCTGTGTATCGCCTTCATACGCCTGGATAATCTTTTGTACGAGAGGATGGCGCACTACATCTCTTTTAGTGAACCGGCAAAAGCTGATGCCGTCGATGGCGCCAAGCAGGTCGGCCGCCTGGATGAGACCTGACTTTCTCCGGGAGGAGAGATCGATCTGAGTAATATCGCCGGTGATCACGGCTCGTGAATCAAAGCCGATGCGGGTGAGAAACATTTTCATCTGCTCGCGCGTGGTGTTTTGCGCTTCATCGAGGATGACAAAGGCATTACTCAATGTTCGCCCCCGCATGAACGCCAGCGGGGCAATCTCGATGATTCCCTGATCAAGCAGATCCTGCGCCTTTTCAATACCCAGCATATCGAGCAGGGCATCGTTGAGCGGCCGCAGATAAGGGTCTACCTTTTGGGTGAGATCCCCCGGTAGAAACCCAAGCCGTTCACCAGCCTCTACCGCCGGGCGGGTTAAAATGATGGTGCGCACCATATTGTCGGCAAGCGCCGCCACTGCCATGGCAACTGCCAGGTAGGTCTTGCCGGTGCCGGCCGGTCCGATGCCGAAGACGATATCATGGCCGCGTATGGCGTCGATATAGAGCTTCTGATTAGGCGTTTTCGGCGAGATAACCCGGTTTCTTGCGGTTACAAAGACCTTGTCGAGAAATATGCGCTCTAAACGGGCGGAGGGGTTACCCTGCAGAATTTTCAGGCCGAAGGCGACATCACTTGTATAGATGGGATAGCCGGTGCTGATCAGCCCATAGAGTTGTTCGAGCAGGTTGACCGCGAGGCTGACGTCATGCTCCGCGCCGCTTACCTTCAGCGCGGCGCCACGAACGTTGATGTGAACCCGGGCGCCATCCTCGATCAGCTGTATATTCTTGTTCAGATCTCCATACAGGGTGCCGGCATGTTCGTTGCTGCTGAACTGAACATCCCGGCTTGCCCTTTTCTGCTCCATGGTGGGTGGCTATGAGGCAGACTGTGCCGCCATCTCATCGATGAGCTGCTGAAAACCCTGCATGGAACGCTGCTTGAGCTTACGGCCGTTGATGAAGATGGTGGGTGTGCCGGTAACTCCGGCCTGCTGGGCGTCTCAGCAGATCCTGGTTGATCTGCTGGATGACTTTTTCAGAGTTTCGATCCTGTTCAAACTGGTCGATATCCAGTTCAAGTTGAAACGCGATGGCATCGATTACCTCGTCACTCAGTGTTGGCGAAGCAAACAATTTGTCATGAAATTCCCAAAACTTCCCCTGTTCACCGGCAGCAAGAGCGGCGCGTGCGGCCGGTTCGGCAAATTTATGAAAGCGAAGGGGCATATTTTTGAAAACTATTTTAACAGTATCGTGATTTTGCTCGAACACCTGCTCGAGAAGCGGCGCCAGTTGGCCGCAGTAAGGTCATTCAAAATCCGTGAATACCGCGATGGTTAACCGGTGCCTCTGGGTTACCCAACACCGGTGAACCGGCGGTGTTAATAGTGCTGATAAAATCGATGGTAAGGGCGGTAAACGTCTGATCGTTACCGTTTACCAGCAAAATAATCCTCGCCGCGTGCATCAACGTCAATGGCAGTGATACGCCTGGGATCGACCCTGAAGTGTGCCTTTAAGTCTGCCATTGGGCTCATAAATCAAAATGTTATGTTTGCTCGGTGAGCACGAAGATGGCTGAGCCGTCCACCGCCTGAACGATATCGACCGGTTTTTCCGGTATCTGCCAGCCGGCTACCTGCTCGACCAGAAGGTTTTCGCCGGCGGTGGCGGTGCTGAAGGCAAGGGCGGTGCAGACCAGCACCTCGAACAACAATGGGCCAATTCTGACATTCATAGCTACCTCGAAATAAAGTGGTTACTTAGTGTTGCGGACTTGATTATCTGCTGATTGTAGCCATGTTTTCGTCAATTTACAATATGAGATAATCAGCTGCATCGATGCAAATAGTATGGCCTTCTTGCCAAACAAATGGTATGCTGTGACGTTTGATCGGCCAAACTTGTGGTGTTCCATGGTTGGCCTGATTGTATTGTATTACCTGGCGTTTAGATTGCGAGAGTGGCGGAATTGGTAGACGCGCTGGTCTTAGGAACCAGTATCTGATGATGTGTGGGTTCGAGTCCCTCCTCTCGCACCATGGCAGATATCGGGGATAGTGTATAGTCCCTTAAATGACAATTTTTACCAGCACATACAAAGGATAGAGAACAATGGATGTCAAAGTAGAGCAGACCGGGGCACTGACACGAAAACTGCATATCACCCTTGAGCCTGAAATGGTTACACCGGTTCTGGACAAGGAATACCGGAAAATACAAAAAGATGCCAAATTCAAAGGGTTCAGGAAGGGTAAGGTACCCCGTTCGGTGATCGAAAAGAGCTATCGTGAACAGGTCCAGGCCGATGTTGCCGAGAAACTGGTGCAGGACACCTATTTTGACATTGTTGAAAAAGAGGATCTCGATCCCGTTGTTCATCCTCAGCTCGAAGACCCTGTCTTTAATGAAGACGGGTCATTTTCCTATGTTGCCGTGATCGATGTGCGGCCGGTGTTTGAATTAGGCGAGTATACCGGGCTTGAGGTGGAAAGATCGGACACAACGGTGACTGAAAGGCGATATTGAGTTCGAGCTCAAGAGAATTCAGCGTGAACTCGCCCCGCTTCGCACCGTTGATGATCGTCCCGTGGCTAAAAGAGACCTCGTGGTCATCGATTATCAGGGGTACTACAAAGGCAACCCCATGAAGCACGTGCGAAACAACGATGTCACCGTGGATGTGGGCGCCGGCATGCTGGACAAGGATTTTGAGGAAAAGCTGATCGGCATGACCAAATCGCAGCAGGCCGAACATGAAATCGAATATCCTGAAAAACACCCAAACCCGATACTGGCCGGCAAGCGTGTCCAGTTTCAGGTGGTGGTAAAAGATGTCAAAGAGCGGGCGCTTGCCGAGATAGACGATGAGTTTGCCAAGGATGTAAACGAAAATTTTACCTCGCTGGAAATGCTTAAAGAGGAGATCAGAGGCAAGGTCGAGGTTGATAAAAAGTCGACTGCTGAAGGTGAGCTTAACGACCGGATCATGAACAAACTGCTTGAACGTCATGATTTTGAGGTGCCGGAGCGGCTGGTGCGTTATGAAATTCAGGAAATGATAAAAAATACCGAAGAGCAGCTTGAGAAAAACAACATGAGCCTGGAATCAGCCGGGCTGAATAAGGAAGAACTTGCCAAACAAAACGAACCGGTTGCTCAGCGCCGGGTTCGCGGCGATTTTATTCTCAAGAAGATCGCCGAGGTGGAAGAAATTAAAGTAACTGATGAGGATCTTGACCAGACATTTGCTAAGATCGGTACCCGATACAATATGGAAGCGCAACAGGTAAAATCCTATTTTCAGAACCGGGATGACCTGCTGCCGCTGATGAATGAGGTGCTCAATGATAAGATTCTCACCTTTCTCAAGCAGTCGGCGGTACTGATAGAGCCGGCGGAGGCAGCCGCTGAAGGTGAGGAGCAAGAAACTGAAAGCCAACCTGCGAACGCTGATTCAGGAGATACCCCGGCATAGACCAGTGGTCATGTGCCACCATCGGTGAAAAGAGAAAGGTTCCGCATCCCCAACTGATACCCGGTTTCGCCTTAGGGGATCCGCGTAGTTTGCAAGCCTGATAAAAAACTTGAACCTGCCTCTCTAGACAACAGGTTTCTATCTGATTCTTCAGGTTTGTATATTTTTACGTTCTCTGCATCGTAGAATTAGCCACTCTTACCCACAAATAGCTGTGCCAGGCTGGTGTGTAATGAGGTGAGTCGAATTCACCATTCCGTGCCTTCTAGCCCCATATCGGGTCGGTTGATTAATTGCTGAATGGCCATACTGTTTGGCCATTGATGAATTAAACCTTTTCACTTTCTTATTCGAATTAATGGAGCTCATATGAACCTCGTTCCCATGGTGGTTGAACAGAGCCCGCGCGGTGAGCGGGCCTATGATATCTATTCCCGTCTGCTTAAAGACCGTATCATTTTTTTAGGCTCAGGTATCAATGAGGATATTGCCAACCTCATCATCGCCCAACTGCTTTTTCTGGAGGCGGAAGACCCTGACAAGGATATTACTTTTTACATCAATTCACCGGGCGGGGTGGTAACGGCCGGCATGGCGGTATATGACACCATGGAATTTATCAAGTGTGATATCGCCACCTTGTGCATGGGGCAGGCTGCTTCCATGGGGGCCCTGCTGCTAGCCGCCGGAGCCAAGGGAAAGCGATATTGCCTGCCCAACTCAAGAATAATGATTCATCAACCCATGGGTGGATTCCAGGGCCAGGCAACCGATATAGAAATTCATGCTAAGGAAATTCTTCGGATGCGCGAAGATTTGAACAAGATTCTTGCCGCTCATACCGGAAAATCGGTGAAACAGATTGGCCTTGATACGGATAGAGACCACTTCATGAATGCCACCGAGGCCAAGAAATATGGTATTATTGATGAGGTGCTGTTCAAACGAAAAGATGTGAGCGAGGAGTCCGGATCATGAGTGATACAGATCGCAAGGAACCAGATTGCAAATGCTCGTTCTGCGGCAAGAGTCAGGATGAAGTTGAAAAACTGATTGCCGGACCTGATGTCTATATCTGCGATGAATGTATCGAGCTGTGTAACGAAATCGTCCTGGAAGAAGACAACCGTTCGCCATCTAGCAAGGGGAGTGCCGGAATAACGCCTGCCTCACTAACCCCCCGTGAGATAAACGAGCATCTCGACCAGTATGTCATTGGCCAGGAGCGAGCCAAGAAAGTACTTTCGGTAGCCGTTCATAACCACTACAAGCGTATCGACGCCCCGCCCGATGAAGAGGTTGAACTGCAGAAATCAAATATCATCCTGGTTGGCCCCACCGGTTCGGGGAAAACCCTGATGGCGCAGACCCTGGCCAAAATATTGCAAGTACCGTTCTGCATTGCCGATGCCACCACCCTTACCGAGGCTGGATATGTCGGTGAGGACGTGGAGAACATTCTGGTAAATCTTGTCCAGGCGGCTGATCATGACATTGCCAAGGCGGAGCGCGGGATCGTCTACATCGATGAAATCGATAAGATTGCCCGTAAGTCAGACAGCCCATCGCTGACCCGTGACGTATCCGGTGAAGGGGTGCAGCAGGCTCTGCTCAAGATTATCGAGGGGACGGTTGCCTCCATCCCGCCCAAAGGGGGTAGAAAGCACCCTCAGCAGGAGTTGATCAAAATTGACACCACCAACATCTTGTTCATTGTCGGCGGTGCCTTTGTGGGGTTGGAAAATGTTATCAAGCGACGGAGTGGAGCTAAATCCATCGGTTTAACCGCAACCATCGTCAGCGATAAAAAAAGACAGCTTGGCGAATTGTTGCGTACGGTTCAGCCGGAAGACATGCTGAAATTCGGACTGATCCCGGAACTGGTGGGCCGCCTGCCGGTCATTGCCACCATGGAAGAGCTTGATGAGGACGATCTGGTGCGTATCCTTAAGGAACCGCGCAATGCCCTGACCAAGCAGTATATAAAGCTCTTCTCATTTGAAAATATTCAACTCAGATTTACCGATACTGCGCTGCAGGCCATCGCCAAAAAAGCACTGGCGCGTAAATCCGGGGCGCGTGGCTTGCGATCCGTGCTCGAAGAAGCCATGCTGGATGTGATGTATGATCTCCCCTCGCAAGAAAATGTCCAGGAGTGTGTGGTGGGGGAGCAGGTCATTACCAATGGAGATTATCCGGTTCTGCTGTATCAGAACATAACCCCCAACGACGAACGCAAAAGCGCCTGAGGACGCATCTAAGATATCATGAGTACAAAATCCAAGAGCAACGTCTACCCGCTGATGCCATTGCGGGATATTGTCATTTTCCCGCATATGGTGGCGCCGCTGGTGGTTGGCCGTAAACAATCGATCGAGGCCCTGGAAGATGCCATGGAGCGGCGCACCGAGATATTTCTCGTAACCCAGAAAGATGCCTCGATTGACGAGCCGACCCGGGAGCACATCTATCGGGTCGGCACCTTGTCCAGCGTGATGCAGTTGCTGCGTCTGCCGGATGGAACGATTAAGGCCCTGGTGGAAGGGAAAAGACGGGTTGAAATCGATTCATTTGTACCGCACGACGAATATATCCAGGTGGAAGTCAGGGAACTGTTCGATGATGTGGTGATCTCAAGCGATATCCTGGCCTATGAGCGGGAACTGCGAAAATCGTTTGAGGAGTATGCCGGGATCAACAAAAAAATTGCCAAAGAAGTGGTGAAATCGCTTCATAACATTGACGATCCCCGCAAACTCGTTGATGTGATCTGTGCCCACCTGCCCCTGAAAGCCGGTGAAAAGCAGCAGCTTCTGGAAACTCCGACACTGATGGCGCGGATCGAGGCTATTCTCGCTATCATCAGCCGTGAGATCGAGCTTGCCGAGCTTGAAAAAGAGATCAACGAGCGGGTCAAGACCCGCATGGGCAAAACCCAGCGTAACTATTTCCTGGGTGAAAAGGTAAAGGAAATTCAATCCGAAATGGGGCAGGGCGAGGATGGGCTTGACGACATCGCCGAACTGGAAGAGGCCGCCGCCAAGAAAAAACTGCCGAGTCTGGCTCGCGAAAAAATCACCAAAGAGCTCAAAAAACTCAAGAATATGCCGCCCATGTCGGCTGAGACCACCGTCGTCCGTAACTATATCGACTGTATTCTCAGTCTGCCGTGGCATAAAAAAACCAAGAGTACCCTGGACATCAATAAGGCCGAAAAAATTCTTGACGAAGATCATTACGGCCTGAAAAAACCAAAAGAGCGAATCCTGGAATATCTGGCCGTACAGGCCCAGGCCAAGAAAATAAAAGGGCCGATTATCTGCCTGGTGGGGCCTCCCGGGGTGGGCAAAACATCCATCTGCCGATCGGTGGCCCGTGCCTTGAACCGTACCTTTATCCGCCTCTCTCTGGGCGGTGTCCGGGATGAAGCGGAGATTCGGGGACACCGGCGCACGTATATCGGGGCGATGCCCGGCAAAGTCATTCAATCCATGCAGCGTGCCGGCGTCACTAACCCTGTTTTTTGCCTGGATGAAGTGGATAAGATGTCCATGGATTTTCGCGGCGATCCATCCGCGGCCCTGCTGGAGGTGCTCGATCCGGAACAGAACAGTGCCTTTAACGATCACTACCTTGATCTCGATTATGATCTTTCCCAGGTCTTTTTCATCACTACCGCCAACCACCTGCACGGCATTCCCATACCGCTGCAGGACCGCATGGAGATCATTCATTTAAGCGGCTATACGGAAGAAGACAAACTTAAAATCGCTCAGAAATATCTGCTTCCCAAGCAGCTTGAAGAAAACGGTTTTCAGGCGGGTGATATCGGTATGACCGATGGCGCTATCCTCGAGATCGTCAGGAGGTATACCAAGGAGGCCGGGGTGCGCGAACTGGAACGCACCATTGCCTCATTATGCCGGAAGATCGCCCGTGATCGGCTCAAACGGGAACAGCCCGATAAACGGTATCGGCTCAGCGTTAACTCGGTTTTTAAGTTTATCGGTACCCCTCGGTATCGCTACGGGTTGGCGGAGGAACAGGATAAAATCGGTCTCACCACCGGTTTGGCATGGACGGAGGTGGGAGGAGACCTCTTGCTGATTGAGGCCACCTTGATGAGCGGTTCCGGCAAATTGATCATTACCGGCAAGCTTGGTGATGTGATGCAGGAAAGCGCCCGTGCCGCCCTGAGTTATGTGCGTTCGCGCGCCATGCGGCTCGGTCTTGATCCCGATTTTTACCAGAAACTCGATATTCACGTCCACGTACCGGAAGGCGCTATTCCAAAAGACGGGCCTTCGGCGGGAATCACCATTGCCACTTCGATCGTATCCGCTCTTGTCCAGAAGCCGGTACGAAGGCAACTTGCCATGACCGGAGAAATCACCTTGCGCGGACGGGTTCTGCCCATCGGGGGGCTGACCGAAAAACTGCTGGCCGCAAAGCGAGGCAACATTACCAGCGTGTTGATCCCTAAAGACAACGAGCGTGACCTGAACGATGTACCGGCCCGGATTAGAAAAAGCCTCAATATCGTCTTGGTAGAACACATGGATGATGTGCTCGGCCATTCTGTTATCACCGAAGAAGGGGAAAGTCTTTTCAAGGATGTGCCGATCAGCAGTGTCTTTACCGAAATAAGCATTGGCCAGCACAACACAACACAGTGATATTTCGCTTGACTGGCAGAACGCCGGTTGGTAAAAGGCGCACTTCAGTTATCTGACATGGGCGGGTAGCTCAGTTGGGAGAGCATCGGCCTTACAAGCCGAGGGTCACAGGTTCAAGCCCTGTTCCGCCCACCACGCAACAGTTACACTGGAGCGGTAGTTCAGTTGGTTAGAATGCCGGCCTGTCACGCCGGAGGTCGCGGGTTCGAGTCCCGTCCGCTCCGCCACTGTTTTTCACTTCTCCTCACACTGCCCAATGGTGGCAGTGTTTGCCGTCCACAGACGTTTTCATCAATTATATTTTCTCTTTTTTCGTTGGGCAGCAATAGTGTCCTCTCTTTGAACGCGAAGCAATCCCTTGATTAAAATAGTCAGGTATCTAAAAATTTCTTGTTATTGCGACTCATAGGCAGTTAACTTGAAAGGTACGCTGCTACTCAATAACTAAAAATGCTGATTCCTCTCTACCATGCATGATATGAGAACATTCACCCGCTGCCTTGTCGGTGCTGCAGCTATATCAGGAACTCTATTCTTTTCTGCATCAGTACGCTGCGAGAATAATGCGGAGATACAGACTGCCATCGATACGCTTATCAGTACCAATGCCTGTGTCGGCTGTGATCTGGCCGGTGCTGATCTGAATCGTCTTGATCTCACTGGTGCTGATCTAAGCAATGCCGATTTGCGCGACGCACGGTTTTTTCTGGCTGATTTAACGGATGTGAATTTTTCCGGGGCAATTTTGCACGGGGCCCAATTCGGCGGTGCCGATTTGTCCAATGCTGATTTCAGCGGGGCCGATCTGCGTGGCGCCCTATTTGCCGGGGCGTACATGGTGGGCAGTAAAATGGATGGGGCCATCGTGCAGGCGCCGCTTGATGAAGATAGTTCCGCCACGGAAACGGTATATGTTCCGGATGAGTCGACAAGTAAATCAGTCGTTACCCAGGATGATGTTGCCATTGAACCGGATACCGGCAGCGTCGACACGGTGGATAGCCAGGCTGTTCAGAAAGTGGCGGGGAGCGGCCCGGCCACCTTGCTTGCTACCCGCCATGAACCCGCCAAAAAAGAGCCGGCACCGCTCACCACTGCAATGATCAGCGAAACACCTGCGAAAACACCGATGCCCCCACCTGCTGAAAAAGAAAATACCCCTTCCGCAGATCTGGCTGAGGCTCCAAGTGATTCGGCTCCCCCTGATCTTGACAAACAGGATGAATCCCAGGAGAGCCCCGGCCTTTTTGCCCGGTTTGCCGGTTTATTCAGCAGTGATGAGAATGAAAAACAGCAGGAGACGGCACAAACAGAACCTGCCGCGGATGGCCAGAGCGGCGATCCTCAACCATTATCAACGGTGACTGAAGAAACCGTGGCGGCAACAGAGGCGCAAGTACCCGGCAGAAAAGCTGAAACGCCGTCGCCCACGACTCCCGCACCCGCCGCTGTTCGCGGTGACCAAAAGGATACAGGATCCGGATCGTCTATGGTTGCTGGAGCTGACAATCAAACCGCCAGTTCCGAACCACCAGTTGAGCCGTCACCACCAGCTGCTCCTGAAGTTGAAGTGCAACGATCGACTCCTGCCGGCCAATTCACCGAAAACGAGCTTACAACTGAGCCATCTCAGGAAATTGTGATTTCCGAGGAAGTTGTAACAACGGTATCGGAAGCTGAAGCTCTGGTATTTCTGGAACCGGACATGGAAGCCATCCGGCTGGGTAACCGCGAAACTTTACTGGATACCGATCGTTGTTACGGGTGCGACCTGCGGGGTGTGGATCTTTCCGGCAAGAGGTTGGGAAAGGCGGACCTCGAGGGTGCCGATCTCAGCGGCGCCACGTTGCGCGGTACCAATTTCAGCAGGGCAAATTTAAAAGGAGTATTGTTTCGCGGGGCCGATGCCCGGGGTGCAAAATTTCAGAAGGCCGATCTGTATAAGGCGGATTTCACCGGCGCCAATCTGTCTGATGCCGATTTCGAAGATGCTGAAGTAGATGGGGCCGTGTTCACCGGCGCCGCCGGTTATGGAGGTTCCAGGTAGGGATCATTACATCTTTTTCCGGGCTGATTTGTCTGAAATGTACTTCCCCACCAGCCCTGATATCAGCACTACCAGGTAATTCTGTCCTACGATTGCCTCAAGAATAGCCCAGACTTCGGCAATGGGCGCAGTCGGTGATATATCTCCATACCCCAGTGTAGTCAAAGTAACAAAGCTGAAATAAATAAAGCGCAGGCGGGCATCCGTCTACGCGAGTATCATCCCCTCAAAAGACTCCGGGATGTAACTATAGATAATCGCGTAAATAAAGCTCCACCCGTATCCGATCAATAGATACGATGACAAGGCGGCGGCAATTGTCTCGTGATTTACCTCGTGCTCTGTTTTCTTAAGAGGAAGTAGACCATGGAAAATGCCAAAAAGAGAAAATAGATCGCGCTTGCCACCAGGGAGACGATCTGAACTAATGGATGTGCGGTGAGAAGATACAGCCAGCTCGATAAAAAAGAGATGACAACAAGCAGTAGCCCTGTAAAGAGATTTCTACGATCCCGGTTCAGGGTGAAAATGGAAGAGAGCAGAATATAGCTGAAAAAGATATTTATGAGGAACGAAACAATCGACCCGTCTTGAAATATCGGCAATACCACCAGAAGCAGTAACAAACTGGACAATAAGACAACGAAGGGGTTGGCGAGGGCCGGCGGCGTCATCATTGCTGGCCGTAATTGATGGTTTGACCCCGCGGCGCTTCGATTGCCATGATGTTCACGGTGTATGACAAATGATGTCCGGCAAGCGGATGATTGTAATCCACCAGCACTGTTGACTCATCAACCTCGAGAACCGTTGCCGGCACGGTGTGCTCGATTCCGTCTTTGGTCACCTTCTGGGAAATCAGCATGCCGGGTTTTGGGATGGTTCGTTCCTGAAAATGGGAACGGGGAATCTTGTGCAGTAAATCTTTCAGCCTGGGGCCAAACCCCTCGTCCGGCGAGACCCGTGCTTTAACGATATCCCCGATGCTCTTGCCGATGAGCCGTGCTTCCACTGAAGGCGGCAAGGTACCGCTGCCAACGGTGATGACCAAAGGGTCGTCGACGCCATTTTCCATGAAAACGGCGCCGTTATCCAGGGTTCCGGTTACCGCTATTTGTATCTGATCCTGCTCTTGTATCGTGTGCATGGGTTTGAAACTGTAATAATCTATGGAATGAAGTGGTTTGCGGGTTGTTTGCTGCCTTCAGTCTAGTGAATGGCCATTGCCTTGTCAACGAGTGCGCTTGACAAACATCGGTCTTGTTCATTATGTTCGCCGCCTTTATTGCCTCCGCTCAGCCCGCTTTACTTGGAGTTGAAACCAATGATTGATCTCGCTTTTGATAAACACAATGATGGACTGGTGCCAGTAGTTACCCAGGATTACCAGAGCCGTTCTGTTTTGATGCTTGCCTACATCAACCGGCAGGCGTGGGAGATGACCTTGAAGACAGGAAAAGCCCATTATTGGAGCAGATCGAGGCGGAAAATCTGGCTCAAGGGTGAATCCTCGGGCCATATTCAGCGGATCATGGACATTTATGTGGACTGTGATGAAGACACGGTAATCTATCTTGTTGAACAACGTGGGCCGGGGGCCTGCCACATGGGCTATCATTCATGTTTTTATCGAAAAGTTGCGGGTGACAGCCTGGAAATTCATGAAGAGCGCCAGTTTAACCCCGATGATGTCTATTGATGCACACCGCCGGGCCGGCGTAACAAAGCGGAGAGATCTATGTCTACGGTAAAATTAGGACTACCCAAAGGCAGTCTTGAATCTGCCACCATTGAGTTATTTGAAAAAGCCGGCTGGAAAATTAAACCGGCGGCCCGGAACTACTTTCCGAAAATTGACGATCCCGAGCTTGATTGCTTTATTTGCCGGCCACAGGAGATGTCCAGATACATTGAAAGCGGCATGCTCGATGTTGGTATAACCGGCAAGGACTGGACTCTTGAAAATCAGTCAACGGCGATCATTGTTGCCGATCTGATCTATTCCAAAGTGAGCAAGCGGCCAACCAGATGGGTGGTGGCGGTGGCCGGCGATTCACCCATACATACCATTGAAGATCTGCGCGGCAAAAAGATCGCCACCGAATTGGTGGGAGTCACCCGGCGATTTTTCTCGGAGCGAAATATTGATGTGGAGGTTGAGTTTTCCTGGGGAGCTACCGAGGCCAAGGTGGTGACCGGGCTGGCCGATGCCATTGTTGAGGTCACTGAAACAGAGACCACCATCAGGGCGCACGGGTTACGAATCATTCACGAGTTGATGGAATCGAACGTACAATTGATTGCCAACACCGAAGCGTGGGAGGATCCATTCAAGAAACAGAAGATCAGCAATATTTCGCTGCTTTTGCAGGGAGCATTAAATGCCGATCGGATTGTCGGGCTGAAAATGAACGTAAGAGACAGTGATCTCGATAAGCTTGTCTCCATCCTGCCGAGCCTGAACGCACCGACCATCGCCTCGCTCTATCAGACCGACTGGTTTTCGGTGGAAACGGTAATTTCAAAAGATATTGTTCGTGACCTGATTCCCGAACTGATGGGGCGGGGTGCCGAGGGAATTATCGAGTATCCGCTCAATAAGATAATCTGAGGCCAATCAAAGGTTTAATGCGGGCTGATGTCATCGGGAAAAAATAAACCGTTTTCAACGGCATCATTTGTTCTGAGTGCGTATCGCACCAGCCAGATGCCGTCTGGAAATCTGCCTGAAATATGTTTTACCGGTCGTTCCAATGTGGGCAAATCAAGCCTGCTCAATACCGTGCTGAGCAGGAAAAATCTGGTAAAAACCAGTTCCAGACCTGGAAAAACCCAGTCTATTAATTTTTTTTTGGTAGATGATATCTGCCACTTTGTCGATTTGCCGGGATATGGCTATGCCAAGGTGTCAAAGTCTCTGCGGGCACAGTGGGGGAGCTTGATTGAAACATATCTGAGAACCAGAAAGCAGCTGCGCTGTGTTGTGGTAATCATCGATTTGCGTCATGAACCAAAACGGTTCGATATGGAATTACTCAACTGGCTGCGGTTGGAAAAAAGAACATTTCTCGCTGTCTATACCAAGGCGGACAAGCTCTCATATAACAAACAGCAACAAAATGCGGCGGTTCTTGATAGAGGCCATGGACTTGCAAAAGATCAGCGGTTCATATTTTCGGCGGCAAACGGGCAGGGGAGAGATGCATTATCGGCCACGCTGGCTTCACTGATAACGTGAAGCCAGCCGACTGTCGTTTGAGTGTTTGCCTATCTTGCCCAAAATTCGACATCTTCAATGTCAAAAAATCCTTGCCGTACTTTTCTAGGCAGGCTAGTATCGACTACTACACAGTGGGCATAAAGCAGGGCGTTTGATGCCGATGCTCAAGGTTTGTATACTAACAGAAGGTTACATGGTTATCACAAACCGTTTTTGCAGGCACAAAAACCGGCACTAGTTGCCCATTGAGGATCACAAAACGTGTTTACGAGGAGGATATATGTCCCCATACAGTCACCTGCCGTGCTGGGAAATCATGCGGTGTGCCGAGGATAAGCGGTGCCCGGCTAAAGAACATCCGGAAAAAAATTGTTGGGATATTTTTTGCGAGGCCGATCCCCGCTCAACCCATATCTGCCGAGACTGTCTCGTCTATATTGCCCGCCGGGGAGACTCCTCTCTTCCCATGGAAGAAATTGAGAGAATCATGGCTCACAGAAATTTCCTGGCATGTAAGAATCCGCTGATTGATGATGACCGTGCGGCCACCGGCTGAGATCGTTATCAGCTGCGCTCCGTTTTTAACACGGCGAGAAATGCCGACTGCGGGATCTCTACATTACCGACGGTTTTGAGGCGTTTCTTGCCCGCCTTCTGTTTTTCCAGCAATTTACGTTTTCTGGTGATATCGCCGCCATAGCACTTAGATGTTACATCCTTGCGCAGGGCCGAGATGTTCGTGCGGGCAATTATGGTGGTACCGATAGCAGCCTGCAGGGCGATTTTGAACATCTGCCGGGGAATTTCCTCTTTGAGCCGTTCGATAGCGCCGAGACCACGGGCCCGGGCGTTGGAACGATGTGCCAGTTGAGAAAGGGCGTCCACTGGATCGCCGTTGATTAAAATATCGAGTTTGACCAGATCACTTGGCCGATAGTCAATGAGTTCGTAATCAAAAGAGCCGTATCCCTGGGTGATGGATTTAAGCCGGTCATAATAGTCGTAAATCACCTCGGCCAGTGGCAGTTCACAGATAAGTTCGATGCGTCCGGGAGTAGGATAGAGGTAGGTGGTATTCGCCGCCCGTCGTTCCATGCACAGCGTCATTACCGCCCCCATGTATCGTTCCGGCATGAGAATGGTGGCCTTTATATACGGCTCTTCAATGGTTCTTATGGCGGAAGGATCAGGAAAATGGGATGGGTTGTCAACAAATTGCTCATCCCCATTGCTGAGAATAAATCGGTACCGTACTGAAGGCACGGTCAGAATAAGCGACATGTCAAACTCACGCTCAAGCCGTTCCTGGACGACTTCGAGGTGCAGCAAGCCGAGAAACCCGCATCTGAATCCGAAACCCAATGCGGCGGAAGAGTCTTTCTGAAAAAATAGGGCGGCATCATTGAGCTTTAATTTTTCCAGGGCGACGGCAAGATCTTCGTATTCATCTGAGGCAATGGGATATATCGATGAAAAAACCACCGGCTGCACCTCGCGAAAGCCGGGCAGCGGCTCCTTAGCGGGGGTTGCCCTGAGGGTGATGGTATCGCCTGGTTTGGCGTCTTCAATGGTTTTGATGCCGGCCAGGATGTAGCCGACCTCACCAGCTTGAAGAATTTTGGTACTCTGTTTTTTCAGCCGGTATACACCGACTTCTTCCACCTTGTGGACGGCGCCGGTGGACATGAATGTGATGGTATCTCCGGGGCGGACCGAACCATTGAAGATTCGGCACGATGTGACGGTGCCGCGAAACGAATCGTAATGCGCATCGAACACAAGCGCCTGCAGGGGCGCATCGGGACTGCCGGTGGGGGGGGGAAGCAGGGCGATAATCGCTTCGAGCAGGTCATCGATGCCGGCACCCGTTTTTGCCGAGCAAAACTGAATTGTTGCACGATCCAAACCGAGATCGTTGGTTATCTGAGCTGAGACTTTATCAGGCTCCGCCGAGGGCAGGTCGATTTTGTTGATAACCGGAATAATTTCCAGATCATTTTCCATGGCAACATAGAGGTTGGCAAGCGTCTGCGCCTCGACCCCCTGGGCCGCGTCAACGAGCAGCAAGGTTCCCTCGCAGGCGGCAAGTGCACGTGAGACCTCGTAGCTGAAATCGGCATGACCGGGGGTATCGACCAGGTTTAAGATATAGGATTCACCGTTGCGTGCGGTATATGATAGACAAATGGTCTGACTCTTGATGGTAATGCCCCGTTCTCTCTCAATATCCATGTTATCGAGAACCTGGTCGCGATATTCACGTGTGGAGAGCAGACCGCAGCGCTGGATTATTCGGTCGGCCAGGGTTGATTTGCCATGGTCGATATGCGCGATTATACTGAAATTTCTGATGTTTTTCATGTATATCAGGGAATCAATTCAGCACGACATTCAGCAGAGCGGCAAGCAGCGGCCACCGCTTCACATTCACGTGATGAAATAATCTTAGATAGTGCGGACGAAATATGGTATGGTATGAGTTTATGAGAAGCACCTAGCCCATCCGCGTCGGATGGTTTACGCCTGCTCAATAGTTTGCTATGCGAAGCTGCGTATCTCGTGAATTACCTCAATGAGAGCACTATAGATGGACACTAAAAATAATTCAATCGTTTCCACTGAGGAGAAGATGCAAAATCCTCTGGTGGCCCTCTCCGATGACGAAAACCTTCCGGTTCTCAGTAACCCTGCCTTGCATCGGTATCTACAGGAAATCAGTCAGTATGAATTGCTCTCTCGTGAGGAAACCGAGGAATTAGCTATTAAATTCAGAAAGACTGGTGATCCAAACGCGGCGTATCGACTGGTGTCCGCCAACCTTCGGCTGGTGGTGAAGGTGGCAATGGATTTCCAGAAGTACTGGATGCAAAATTTTATGGATCTCATCCAGGAGGGCAACGTTGGGCTGGTTCAGGCGACCAAAAAGTTCGACCCTTATCGGGGGGTGAAATTTTCTTACTATGCGGCTTACTGGATCCGTGCCTATGTCTTGAAATTTATCATGGACAATTGGAGGCTGGTGAAAATCGGCACCACCCAGGCCCAGCGAAAACTCTTTTTCAGTCTGAACAAGGAGAAGAAACTGCTCGAGGCCCAAGGCTTTAAACCGGAGCCCAAGCTGCTGGCCGAGCGCCTCAACGTCAAGAAAAAAGAAGTAGTGGAGATGAGCCAGCGGATGGATAGCTGGGACGTATCTCTGGAAAGCCCGGTCAAGAACGACTCCGACGATGAGCAGAAGAATTTTATTCCCAGCGATGGACCTGATATCGAGTCTAAGATCGCCGGGAAGGAGATGAAACGGCGACTTGGTCAACTTCTGGAAGAGTTGAAAACGAGTCTTAACGATAAAGAGCGGATGATTTTAGAAGATCGACTCCTTACCGATGAACCACTCACCCTGCAGAACATTGCCGATAAGTTTAACATCTCGCGCGAGCGGGTACGCCAGATAGAGGTTAATCTGCTTGCCAAAATGAAAAAATATCTGGAAGCGGAGATGCCTGATATCGTGGATTTCTTTGATGGTGAAAAAATCATTGTCAACGCCCACGACTGATTTTTATTTCCAGGGTTCCTTCACATACCAATTCTCAGCACTAATGAACATACCCCTGCTTGATCTAAAACCTCAGCTCAATGAACTGAGAGATGAATTAGCTACGGCACTTCTTGAGGCGATGGATTCCACCCGGTACATCATGGGACCGGAAGTTGAATCCCTGGAAAACGAGGTCGCTCAATACTGCACGGTTGCCCATGGTATCGGCGTATCGAGCGGCACGGATGCCCTGCTGGCGACCCTGATGGCCCTGGATATCGGCCACGGCGATTACGTTGTAACGACCCCATTTTCGTTTTTTGCTACCATGGGGGTCATTCTTCGGGTCGGCGCCACTCCGCTGTTTGCCGATATTGATCCGGTTACCTTCAATTGTGACGCTACCCAGGTAGAGGCTGTTCTGGCAGAGAACCGCGACAAGCCGATTAAGGCCATCATTGTCGTGCACCTGTTCGGACAATGTGCCGATATGCACCATTTCAGACAATTGGGTGCACGACATAATATTGACGTTATTGAAGATGCTGCTCAGGCAATCGGCGCTGAATTTCCCGATACCGCTAACGGCACCACTACCTGGTATAAGGCTGGATCGTTGGGCGATGCCGGCTGTTTTTCTTTTTTTCCGTCAAAGAACCTTGGCGCCATGGGGGATGGCGGCATGGTGGTGTGCCGTGAAGAGTCGTTGGCCCATCGGTTGCGGCTGATGCGCAATCATGGAGCACATCCCAAGTATTTTCACTCTCTGATCGGCGGTAATTTCCGTCTTGATGCAATGCAGGCCGCTCTGCTTCGCGTCAAGTTCAAGCATCTGGAAAAATGGCACGCCATGAGGCGGCAAAATGCCCAGGTCTATAACGATCTATTTACAGAAGCTGGTACGGAACTTCCCGTCATAACCCCGCAAGCCATCTATCAACGGTGCGACAATAGCGCCACCCACAATTATCACATATACAACCAGTACGTTATTCGTGTTGAAAGACGCGACGCTTTGCGACAACACCTGCGGAACAACAGCGTTGCCTCGGAAATTTACTATCCCCTTGGATTGCATCAGCAACAATGCATTTCCCATTTAAACACCGCGACCATGCCACTGCCGCATACCGAAAAGGCAGCGGATGGCAGCCTGGCTTTGCCTATCTATCCGGGGCTCAGCCGCACTATGCAGGAATATGTGGTTGAGAAAATCAGAGAGTTTTATCGTTGATGAGTAAACCGGTTGCTATCCGCACACTTCTTAGTATGGCGCTGTTGTCCTGTCTCTGGTGCGCTCCGATTCAAATATATGGCGCGGTACCTGAAAGTTCGCGGATCGATGTGGTAGATGAAACCGCGGAAAAGCCCGACTGGAAAACGAAATGGGATGAGGCGAGGGGATACGTTGAGTCAGGGGAATATGAAAAGGCCGCCCTGCTTTATGAAGAAATAACCGAGCAAAAGCCACACAGTGAAGAGCTTCAGTGGGAATACTTCAATGTGCTGCTGGTAAGTGAGCGTTTTACCGAAGCTGAGCTGCTCATCGATACACTGCTTGCTGCTCATCCCATGCATCCACCATATCTGATCCATGGTGGCACGGTTGCGCTGAATAATCGCAACTATTCTAAAGCGCTGGACTATTTCAGCACCCTCTATGAGTATGACCCCCTTGGAGAAGATAGCGTTGCCGCCCTGCACGGCATGATCAATGCCCTCAGCGGACTGGGTCTGGAGGAGATTACCACACCGCTCTGGCAGCAGGTCTACCTGCGTGATGATCTGGACAAAGAAACCCTGCTGGCGCTGGCACGCCTCTATTATCGGTCCGGTTCAATTCAGGGCTCTGCCCGCTATTTCGATGAACTGATCACAAAATACAGAGTAAGCATTGAGGTGTGTCATGAGGCGGCCTTGGCATTTGATGATGCGGGTCAACATGACCTGGCGGCCAAACAGTGGCAACGCTACCTTGATGAACATCCAACCTATCACGTTTTTAGAGAAAAATTGGTGCAGTATCTGCTTGCCACCAAACAGTATACGGAAGCTCTGCCGCACCTGCTGCTTCTTATCGAAAGCGAAGTAAGCCAGCCTCGTTATCTGCTGGAGGCCGCCGATATCTATCTGTACCGAATGGGAAGAATCGATAAAGCTCTCAATTTTTATGAGCGGTACCATATCGAACATCCAGATGAGAGAGAGATTTTGTCACTCATTGGACAATTGCGGCTCATCCTTGCCGACGATCTGCTGGCCATCATAGAAAACGATGGCGCCTGGAAATTATGGATCGATTTGTCCAACGTCACTCCCGGAAGGTTAGGGATATATCAGGCCATGGCGCAATTGTTGGAGCAACTGGAAAAAACCGAAGATCTAAAAGAAGTGCTCACCATTATCACCATGCATAAACCCGATGATTTTGCCAATCGGGAAAAACTTGCTCGCATGCACCTGGACGAGCAGTCCTATTCGGAGTGCCAGCTCTTATTGGGTGATGCGCATGAATATGAGAACGTTCCTGAATCCGTTTTTTTGCTCAAAGCGCAATGCGATCGCATGGCTGGTGATGAACAGAGTCTCATACGCTCTTATTCAGAATATATCGGGCGATCCTCCCGTGCAGCACTAGAGTATCCGGTTGTTTATGACACTATCAGGCTGGCTGGTGATATCGGAGATGCTCATCTCCTGCAAGAGATTACACCCCTGGTGAATGACTATATTCAACAGCACGGAGAAGAATCCGATATAATCACGGAAACCTATTTCCAGGCTCTGTTGGATAACAAATTATTCAAGACCGCCGAAGTCTTCCTCGATACTTTGCCTGAATCTATTGATGATTATTTCGGTGCAGAGGGTGCCGAATTGCGTATTGAAATCTACCGGCAGCGCGGCGAAGACGAAAAGGTACGGTCACTGCTGCGCCGATTACATAGAGAAGATAGTGCTTCACCGGTAATTCTCTTGGCCCTGATCGAGCAGTCACTTCAAGATGGAGACTATTTTCTCGCTGCTCTGAGCATCGACAATCTGGCAGCCATGCTGGATGACCTAGCGGATGGTGAAGCAAAAGAAAAAACATTGGCACGCCTTACCAAGAGCAAGGGTTTGCTCTTGTCGGGACTTGGCCGATTTGACAAAGGTATTGACCTGATGCTTGGCTATCTAGAGCAAAACCTTTCCTGGCAGCCGGTTTATGCGGAGCAGATGGATCTGGCTCTTTTGGTGTTACGGGAACTTCTCAGTACAGAAGATTTTGCCAGATGTGGAACAGTGGCCGCCAAATTTCGAGGTAACCTGACAAGGAGGCCCGAACTGCACGCCATTGCTGTCATTGCCCGGGTATTGAGTGAAAACAACCAGATTGAAAGGGCGCGGGCGATACTGCAAGATCTGCTTGGCAGATCGCCTGTTTCCTCTGCAATTGCAATATGCAATGAACTGGTGGCGTTACACTACTACGATGCGGCCTATTCTCTGCTTCAAGAAATTGTTCTTGAATACCCTGAATCTTCGCGTATTCTCTACCTCCTTGCCGACTCTGCTCAGGCAACTGCTCGTTACCTGGAGGCATTGCACTATTACCGGGAACTAAGCACACTGTTTCCAGGCGAGCCATACTTTGCCGAGCGGGTTAATGAGGTCGAAAGCCTTTTGGGTGAGGGGGTTGCCGTAACATTTTATTCTCAGCCGGGTGACACTCTCCGCGAAGCCATCCGGATCCATTGATTTTTATCCAGTCTGGTCACACTTTTCAATTTTTATAACACCGCGCGGCTGATGCTTCATTGCCGACACTTTCAGGAGATTTTTGATGGTTGAAAGAATTCCCATTTCTAAAGATGGTTATCAAAAATTAAAAGCAGAACTCGAGCAGCTTGAACGGGTGGATCGCAGAGCCGTGGTTAAGGCGATAGAGGTGGCGCGTGGCCATGGTGATCTCAAGGAAAATGCCGAATATCATGCCGCCAAAGAGCGCCAGGGCATGATTGAGGCACGAGTTCTTGAGCTGAAGGACAAACTTGGCCGTGCTGAGATCATTGACTGTACGAAGGTCTCCACCGAACGGGCGGTTTTCGGCACGGTGGTAAGTGTGTTGGACCTGGAAACCGAAGAAGAGTTGACCTATCAATTGCTCGGCCCAGAAGAGGCCGATGTGAAAAAGGGATCAATATCGGTGTTATCACCACTTGGCCGCAGTTTCCTCGGCAAGGAGGTCGGCGATGAGGTTTTTGCAAAAACCCCCGGCGGCACCAGGGAGTTTGAGATTCTCCGGATCAGCTCCGCGGGAAACGAGTCGTGATGTTCCCGTTGATACCTTTGCATCCGTGATGCAGGTGCTGATCCGGTATCATGAGTTAATGGAAATTACCGGATTCCCTCTTACGGGGGGTGACGGTTAAAAGCGGTTTTGGGTTTTGCGAGTGTATCAACCTTTAAAATTTCTCCCTATTGGTCTGGCGAAACAAACCCGCTCATGAAGATCTCCAATACCTGCTCGGTAGTCTGTTCAAGGGTGTAGGAAGGCGAGTCCTGATCCGTCCACACCCGCGAAACTTCATCGAGTGCGCCGAAGAATACCCGTTTGGCGATATCCGGCAAAATGTCCTGTCGGTAGATATTTTCTTTCTGCCCCTGTTCGATAATCCATGAGATCAGGTCGAGGTATTCGCGAAAGGTCTGATTTCGGTACTCCTTGACCAGACGATCGCTCTGACGAAGTTCGATATGGATGATTTCGGCTAGATTCCGATTGCGTTTCATTGCTGCCAGATGCTTTTGAGCAAAGATCCGAAGCATCTGCCGGGGGTCTGTTTCCTGTTCTATGGTGTATTTAATATGTTCGATGATCTTGCCGATTTCTTCTTCCAGTAAAGAGATCAGAATATCGAACTTGTTGTTGAAATAGAGATAAATGGTACCGTCCGCCACCTTTGCTTCTTTGGCTACATCGGCGATACGGGCGTTGAAAAATCCTTTCTTGGCAAAAACCTTGGTTGCCGCGGATATTATCTTTTTGTGCTTGTCAGGAGATTTCATCCATCGAGGCCGGGATAAGTCACAATTATGAATGAATAATCACTCATTTACTACCGGATACCGCACCATTTGTCAATATCTTACGAGTCGTAAAAAGATGATACGGAATGGTGTTCAGCAATGTTCAACCGAGCATCTAATCATTGCAAAATCAGCTGGGTATTATTAAGAGCTTTAGGGGTAAGGAGGTACCAAACACCACAGTGACCAACACTATAGAGGAGGAAGCAGATGAACGTTTTGGTAATCGGCTCGGGTGGGAGAGAGCATTCACTGGTCTGGAAAATCAGGCAATCAAAACGTGTGGATAAGATATTTTGCGCCCCCGGCAATGCCGGCATCAAAGAGCTGGCACACTGTGTCGACATAGGCGCAACGGATGTGGAAGCGCTGGTTCGTTTTGCCACTGAAAACGATATTGATCTGAGCATCGTCGGCCCGGAGGCATCCCTTGTGGAGGGCGTTGTCGACGCCTTTGAAGATGCCGGACTACGCATCTTTGGCCCGCGCCAGAACGCCGCCATTCTCGAGGGAAGCAAGGTTTTCACCAAAAATTTTCTGAAAAAATATGAGATACCAACCGCCCCTTTCAAGGTTTTTGATGATGCCAAGAAGGCCAAAAAATACATCGAGAAATGCGGTGCGCCGATCGTTGTCAAAGCCGATGGGCTTGCCGCCGGCAAAGGGGTGATCGTCGCGGCCAATGTCGCCGATGCTTTCGAGGCGGTTGACCGCATTATGAAGAAGAAGGAGTTTGGTGATGCCGGTGATTGTGTGGTCGTCGAGCAATGTTTGATCGGCCAGGAGGCCTCTTTTATTGCCTTCACCGATGGCAAAACGGTGTTGCCCCTGCCAAGTTCCCAGGATCATAAGCCGGTATATGAAAATGATCAGGGGCCTAATACCGGCGGTATGGGGGCATATTCACCGGCACCCATCGTTACCGATGAAATTAACCGGTTTGTCATGGATAGGGTCATGCTGCCAACCATACGTGGCATGGCAGCCGAAGGCAGGCCGTTTAAAGGAATGTTGTACGCCGGCCTGATGATCACCGATCATGAGGTCAATGTCCTGGAATTCAACTGCCGCTTCGGAGATCCCGAGGCGCAGCCGCTTGTTATGCGATTGAAAAGTGATATCATCGATATTTTCGAGGCGGCAATCGATGGTCGGTTGGACGAAATTGACATGAAGATCGACCCGCGACCGACGGTATGTGTGGTCATGTCTTCCGGCGGTTACCCGGGCTCGTATCAGACCGGCAAGAGAATCAAGGGATTAAGTAAGGCAGCGGCTCTTAATTCAGTGGAGGTATTTCATGCCGGAACCGCGGTCAAAAACGGCAGAACCGTTACCGCCGGAGGCAGGGTGCTCGGTATTACCGCCATCGGCAAAGATTTACAGACGGCCATTGACACAGCTTACGCGGCCGTTGAACAAATCAGCTGGACCGGCTGTTACTACCGCGGCGACATCGGTCACAAAGCGCTTTTCCATACCCAAAAGAGTATCAAACTTGCCGCCGTTGGCATCCTGATGGGAAGCGATTCTGATTTTGAGGTTATGAAGGAAGCCGCCGCACTGCTCACCAAATTCAAGATTCCCTATAAAATGACGGTGGCCTCGGCCCACCGCACCCCGGAACGGGTACTGGACTATTGTCGGCAGATTGAACGTAACAATATCAAGGTTATTATTGCCGGCGCCGGCATGGCCGCCCATCTGGCCGGGGTGGTGGCCGCTCATACCATCGTTCCGGTCATCGGTGTGCCGCTGAGCTCGTCGACACTTGGCGGGCTGGATGCGCTTTTGTCAACATCCCAGATGCCGCCGGGTATTCCGGTGGCCACTATGGGTATCGGCAGCGCCGGGGCAAAAAATGCGGCAATTCTCGCCGCTGAAATACTTGCGGTGCATGACGAAGAGCTTGCCGCGAAGTTACATGAATACCGCGCCGAGATGAACCGCTCCGTGATGGCAAAAGCGGCACGGGTGGAGGCACAATAATTTCGGATGCCTGCAATTGGAGATTCGCTTGCCGCCGCCGCCGCGGTTCTGGCGGCAGGCGGCGTGGTTGCGCTGCCCACCGAAACCAGCTATGGGCTGGCGGTTGATCCGGGCAAGGAGGCACCGCTCAGGCGGCTGTATGCCCTAAAGAAGAGACCCCCAAATAAACCGCTATCACTTGTGGCGGCGGATACCAACCAGCTCTACCAGGTGATAACAACTATTCCGCCTTGCTATGAACCACTGATGGAAAGGTTCTGGCCGGGGCCCCTGACCCTTATTTTTCCGGCCAGGGCTGATATCCACCCCTTAGTGAGGGCAGCAGACGGTACCGTTGCCGTGCGCATATCCTCACATCCGGCGCCGACCACGCTGAGTAGCCTGTATGGATCCCCCTTGACCGCAACCAGTGCAAACCTCGCCGGAGAACCGCCGAGGTTTTCGGCCCACAAGGTTGCTGAATTATTTGGTGATGAAGTGGACTATATCTTCGATGCCGCCACCTATACTCCCATTGCCCAGAGTTCAACTATTGTAGGTGTGAAGAACGGCGAACTTGTTTTACATCGCGGCGGGGCAATCGATTTCACCGATATTTGCCTACCCAACGCTGGTTTCATGTAGTACCCAATCAAGCCTCACCTGTCCACTTGGCCTTTCCTGCCATTTTTTCCGGTTTTCTGGTGGTAAAGCTCTAAACGTCTTGTCGCATTGCTGAATGAACTGATTCCGCTGTATGGGAACCAACATCTAAAATCATATAATAGGTGACCCGGCATCAAATGGGTAATGTGTTACCTGCTCAGATGCCGATACTTCATGCGATGCGGCTGATCGGCGGCCGAGCCCAGCCGTTTTTTCCGGTCTTTTTCATACTCACTGTAATTGCCGTCGAAGAAGTCGATGGCGCCATCTTCGGCAAAGGCGAGGATGTGGGTGGCAATCCGGTCGAGAAACCACCGGTCATGGCTGATCACCAGAGCGCAGCCGCCGAATTGTTCCAGCGCCTGTTCCAGTCCGTGCAGGGTATTGACGTCAAGGTCATTGGTCGGCTCATCGAGCAGCAATACATTGGCGCCCTGTTTAAGCATCATGGCGAGATGAACCCGGTTTCGCTGTCCGCCCGACAGGGTATTAATCTTCTTTTGCTGGTCGGCGCCGCTGAAATTAAAACGGGCAACATAGGCACGACTGTTCATTTCATGATTGCCCAGGATAATGGTATCCGCTCCCCCCGATATGGCCTGCCAGACGGTATCTTCATCGCGTAATTGTTCGCGACTTTGATCGACATGGGCAAGAGAGACGGACTGGCCGATCTCAATGGTGCCGCTGTCCGGCTGTAGAGCACCGGTGATAAGTTTGAAGAGGCTGGTTTTACCGGCGCCGTTTGGTCCGATAATGCCGATGATCGCTCCGGCCGGTATGGAAAGATTGAGATTTTCGAAGATAACCCGGTCGTCAAACGATTTGCCGGCCCCGGAGATTTCAATCACCTTGTCGCCCAGACGGAGACCCGGTGGGATAAACAGCGCCATGTCCCGGATTGCGGTGTCGGTATCCACCTGGAGGAGCTGCTCATAGCCGTTGATCCGTGATTTTGCTTTGGTGCGCCGGCCCTTTGGGGTCATGCGGATCCATTCCAGTTCGCGCTGCAGGGTCTTTCTACGCTCGCTCTGCTGTTTTTCCTCCACCGCCAGACGTTTTTCTTTCTGCTCCAACCAGGAAGAATAATTTCCCTTCCAGGGAATACCCGCTCCCCGATCCAGCTCAAGAATCCACCCGGCCACGTTGTCAAGAAAATAACGGTCATGGGTAACGGCGATAACGGTACCTTCGTAGTCGCGCAGATGGCGTTCGAGCCAGGCCACCGATTCCGCATCGAGGTGGTTGGTGGGTTCATCGAGCAAGAGGATATCTGGTTTGGCCAGCAGTATACGGCACAGGGCAACCCGGCGTTTTTCTCCTCCTGACAGTACCCGGCAGAGGGTATCGGGGGGAGGGCAGCGCAGGGCATCCATGGCCATCTCCAGCCTGCTTTCAACGTCCCATGCTGAAACCATATCGAGTTGTTCCTGGACCCCGGCCTGGCGCTCGATGAGAGCCTGCATCTCATCGTCGTCCATGGGTTCGCCAAATGCTTCGTTAATCGCGTTAAATTCATCGAGCAGGGAAAAAACCTCACCCAGGCCCTGTTTGACCTCCTCATACACCGTCTTGTCTGGATCGAGAACCGGCTCCTGTTCCAGTAGATCGACACGATAACCGGGTGCAAGGACAATTTTCCCGTTAAAATCGTGGTCGCGGCCTGCCAAAATCCGCAACAACGAACTTTTACCGGAGCCGTTGAGCCCAAGCACGCCGATCTTGGCGCCATAGAAATACGACAGGGATATGTCCTTGAGAACCGGTTTGTTGTTGTACAGCTTGCTTACCTTGATCATCGAATAGATGATCTTTTCATCTTCATGGCTCATAGCAGTAGTGTCTCATTGTCGATGGTTATTGAAATTAATGAATTTTTTCTCAGGGCCGGGAGTCGTCCGCCCAACTGACTCGGCTGCCCTCATGGTCAAAGCGATAGATTAACCCAGGATTTTTTTGTTGTACGAGTTCTTCGAGCCTTTTGGCAATAAAAAAGGGACAACCGGAGATTCCGGCTGTCCCTGTTAACTCAGCGTTGAAGGATAACTTATTCGGGCATCAGGATCGGACAGTCACACTCGGGATCGCTGATATCCAGCAGCAGGAATTTGGTCTCAAATCCATGGTTGATCAATTCCCGATAAGCAAGATCAGCGCGGGCGCCGGTGGAGCAGTGGACAAAGATCCGCTTGTCCTTGGGTAGCTCATCGAGTCTTTTGGGAATTTCATCCAGGGGGATGTTTACCGTATTGGGGAAGATGCCGAGCTCGGCAATCTCATCCGCAGTACGGGCGTCGATCACGTAGGTGTCGGGCAACTCACCCATAACTGCCTGACGGAACTCGGCGACCGAAACCTCTCCCTTACCGAGCTGTCTCACCCAACTGATCTCGGTGGTGAAGATGGGGCCGGTCTCCACCGCACCGCCGCGGGCAACCCATCCATCAAAACCGTCGATGACAATGGCAACATGCTTGAACCCTTCATCGCGAAGCTCGTTCAAGGCCTCCATTTCCTCTTCCTCGTCGTTGGCATAGATAACAACCGGAGCATTACGCGGAATATCATCAATTCTGTCGTAGAGGTCATCAAAAGTGATCTGAATGGAGCGGGGAATACGGCCTTCAACGGCGACACCGTCCTCGCGCATATCAAGCAGCACGATATTGCCCTTGGTCACGTATTCATCGGTGGCATAGAGGGGAAGTCCCGCTTTGGACCAGGCGGGCTCGCCTGCTAGAAAACCGCGCACGTTAGTGTATCCAAATTTCTTCGCCATACTGGCGTTTTGTGAGGTCATGCCTCAGGTGTAGCCGCCGCAGTAGAAAATCAGCAGCTTGTCCTTGTCCTCGGGCAACACCGCTGCTCCTTTTTCTTTGAGCATCGGTACCGGGATGTTGATTGAACCCGGCAGGTGGGCCTGGTTGAATCTCATCTCGGGACGGGCATCCACCAGGGTAAGCGGCGTACCATTCTGGATAAGTTCGTTGAGTTCTTCAACCTGGATTTCAGTAACTCCCTCGGGAAGTTTTGCCAGCTTGGGTTCAATGACGGTGGCGAAACGATCATCACCGCGCTGTTCCCACTTGATGATGGCTGCTTCGCCTTTTTGGGCAAACTCAAGACCTTGGGTGTCGTCATCGAACCGTACCATCATAGTCTTGGCGTCATCGCCTCTGCCCACCGTGATGGAAATTGTTTTTGCCTTGTTGGAGCGGCCCACAACCGGTCCCTGGTAGACATTTTTGTTAGCTTCTTCAGCCGCCGATACCGTCTGGCCGAATGGGCTGAAGTCATTTCCGACGCCCGTAAAAATAAAAGCTGCCGCCAATGCGGCACAGAACAGACGGGACGCACTTCTTGCGTGTCGCATAAACTCCTCCATAATGTTTGATTGTTGAGGTTTAGGTGATAGGTTTTTCATATAGCATAATTTAAAAATAAATGAAATACCTAAATTCAATTCAAAACAGCAAGGCCATACCGCGCCTACAAATCAAGTATAGGGATTTTAAATATCGTGAACAAGGTTGCCGCCAGGTGATTTTTGTTGCGCGAACCTGTAACACACTTGAATAATATTAAATTCGTATTAAATATAATTAATGATTGCTGACGATCGCAACAAAGAAATTGAGTGGTTAAAAGTGCTTTCCGAAGAGGATGTCCACTTCGTGAAGCGGTTTGTCTTGTCCTCCGGTTCACTCAAACAAATGGCTCAGAAATACGGGGTTTCATATCCAACGTTGCGAATTCGTCTTAATCGCCTGATCGAGAAAATTCGTTTGGCGGAGGATCCCATCGGCAAAGATCCTTTCATACTGTTAATCAGAACATTGGTGGTTGATGGAAGGCTCTCTGCCACCGATGCAAAAGAGATAATCGCGGTACATAAAGCGGGAGGCAACAAAACATGACGGAACCGTGGTTTGATGCAAACATATATGGATGGATACCGGGTACCCTGCTTGGCGTTATCGGTGGTGGGATCGGCGGACCACTTATCGGTATCTGTGCCGGTAGAGGAAAACTCAAGGGGCTGGTGCTGGGATTTGTGTTTACCATTCTAGCGACATGCGCCATCTTGCTGGGTGCGGGCCTTTATGCTCTGGTATCAGGTCAGCCGTATGGGGTCTGGTATGGTCTCGGCTTTGCCGGCCTGCTTGGGCTCATTATATTTGGGGGTCTCACTCCTATTATTTTGAGTCGATACCGGGAGGCTGAACTTCGAAAATCATTGGCTGAAGATTTGATGGCGCCGTAAAAACTTCGCTCTCCGTCGTCGTGGGATCGTTTTGACTTCTCGACGTATCAGTTGTACGCCTGCGAGGTCAAAACGACCATCACTTCTAATTTAGCTATGTTTTTGCTTCTAGCCATCTTAGGCTGCTAGACCGAATTTTTACGGATTCTTCAGATTTATGAAGGCCCAGAACAATCAGCCCCGCTTGGGCACAAGGCTCGGGCGGGGCCGGATTGTTACGGAGAATAGGGTGGAATTACGGTGCTACCGCCAAATCCACTCGGTTTTGAGATCGAGGGTTTTTTCCTCTTCATAAAAGACCACTTCACTTCCGTCGAACTCACCAAAAGGCACGTACCACAGGACAACTGATACGTTCAACTCGTCGTTGAGCAATTCCCGTCTGGTGTCACCGTCTTTTTCCATATCCTCATAGGGGTAGGCAATCTCAAAGGTCTCATGGACGCGGGCCAACGGACCAATGCTTGTTTCACGCAGAATGCCGCTTTTTTCGTAGGGTCCGCGACCCATTTCCTTGCCGCGTCCCATGCGGGCCGGAAACGGCATATAGATTTTTTCTTCGCGGTACACTTCTTCATCATCAGGGGTTGTGGCGGTCACTTCCAGGACCAGCCTGTTGGGGGTCGGTCAGCCGTCTGGAATGGCATGCCCCGTTTTATTGTAAATCTCCACATCTATGATACCGATGGGAATAACCCCTTCTTCCCTGTTTTTCCGCCAGAATATCGAACGACCTTCAACTTTGACATCCAGAGCCATTTCAATCATGGTCGGGTCACGATAGGCCTGCATGTTATGACCCAGTTCCGACTGATACATATGGCAGTCCTGGCACGATTCACTACCGCCGTGCGCTACGTAGGCAAAGAGATAACTGCCGTAAGCGGTGGCGCACTGGGAAGGATGATCGAGCTCGAAACTCGGGCCCTGTCCATGGCATTGGCCGCAGAAGATCGATTCGCCAATGGCCGGCGCCACGGCCATATTGACGTATTCCTCGTCATCATGGTCTCCTTCCAGCCCCCCATACACCGTATCCGGCTGTGGATAACCATCGTGATACTTGTGGATCAGGGCAACTTTCTGGTGGCAGACCATGCAGCCGATATTGAGGCTGACCAAGGTATCTTCAAGCTCATCAACGGTGTCCCAGTCGTTTTCGCGATAGGCCTGCTGCCAGCCACGGATGGTGGCGACGATTTCCTGAGCAACCTCGTCGGTTGCCTCGTCGAGCTGGGGAAGGTGACACTTCATGCACATCATGAGGTGTTCAACGGTGATGTCGGAATCCTCCTTGACGCCGGAATATTCAAAAAGTTTGAGCCCTTTTTCAATGGTTGTGATTATGGTCGGAGCGGTACGCGGCGATCCCAGGACAGATCTGGCGTGCAGTGATTCCTCCCATTCATAGTAGATCTCCTCGTGACAATCGATGCAGCGGCTCGAATCGTACCGTTCGGCAAGCTCAGCAATCGAAGTTGCCTTAGGAGGTGGTTCGGGTTTTGGTCCACCCGCACTCTGCGCCGTTATTGCTACCGCGGCAATGGCGAGGCAGGCTAGACCTCCTATCACAATGTGTTTCATAACTCCTCCTGTAAAATGAGATTATGCGGCAAACACCTGCCTGATACTTTGGCAGGCGCCGGTATATCCGAAAATAATTGGTTTGTGCGCATACCGGTTAGCAGCTTAACTGCCAAGCTCGCTTCCTCTGAGTCTTTGCTTTTATCTGATAGTGAGACGAAAATCTGTAGATGCTTAGAGAACAGCAGACGAACCGAGAGGAATCTGCTGAAAACAAAAGCGCTGGCGTGTTTGGTGAAACAGCTGAAGATGGGGGATATTGATACCATGGCAACCCGGTTACAACGCGGCAAATGAATGAACGCTCACTCTTTAGCTACCCTACAGAAGCCCGAAAGTCAACCTTCAATCACCTGTTGAACCAGCACTTCAGTTGCCGGCAAAACACCATGGGTATCCTGCCGGAACTGATCCTTCATCTCGAGCCTGCTGAAATTGCCGGCGACCTTACCAAATGGCCTGTTCGCATAAACTCTGTTTTTGCTCAAAAAATCTTATGCCGGCAATATCGGTCATAGCTCCGCGGTAAAATGGTGCTCGTGCCTTGATCTTGAACGAAAATTTTCATTGTTCAAGGTTTCCAGTGCTGGTCTTCTGGCAGTCTCCGGCGACTGGCGTCTCACAGGGCGAAGATGGGGGAAGAAAGTGCTTCAAGAGGTTTCATGAACCTTTTTTCCAGAGCAAGGCAAGCAGGCATGATGTTCCGTCCCTCCCGGCCATCACGGCGTAAAGTAATCGGCAGGGTCTTTACAGTGACCCTATTGGTATCGCTCCTTCAGATCATAGAGATCATCGAGGTACTGTTCTCGGTAGCTGAGTTCGATATTGCTGGATTCAATTTCATCGATCAGGTCGTCAATCGGCCCGCCAAGATCGATGCCATATTTGTTGCGCCCCTCCCGGTTGGCCCGGTCGATGATGAGAACGGCATAGTAGTTCACCACCATGCGTGACATGGAGTCACGCCGGAAGAGGTAGAGGCGGCCTCCCATCGTATCGAGAAAAAAACCGGCATAGTGATACAGGGAATCTTTGCTGATGGAGAGATTGAATTGATCTTCAAGGCAGTCAGGATCATCAAGAAGCACATAAAAATTTGCAATAATCTGTTCAAAGGTAGGCTTTTCCCGATCCAGTATTCCCTTGATAATGAGGATATTATCTTTGCCGATAATCCGGAAAAAATGGGCCGTATTTTTCAGGATAGTATAGAGGTCGTCAGTCTCGCCGGTGACCAGAGGAGGGTTGTCCGCCAGCCGCTGCATGAGTTTTGGAAAATAGATGTCGCTGGGTTCCGGCAGGTCGAATTCAACCATATATGGTCGTTCATCCAGCGTAGTGAAAAATTCTTCGATGGGAGCAGCCATTTTCCGGCACGATGAGATTTCACCGGGTACATCGTCGGAGGCGGTGAAAGTCACTGGTTGCCGATTATTATCAGCGTCGGCCTGGGAATTTCCTTGAGAAACAGTGGTCGCCTGGGCTGTGTTTATCTCTCCAGTTGGTGGTGAAGGGGCTGTTTCCGGTTCGATCTGAATAGCAGGATCCGAACTCTGATTATCCGCGGCAAGGCGCGATTGTATCGGTTCATCCGGCAGGGTAGGTGAAGGCTCCGAAATAATGAGCTGACTGTTGGAATCAGAAGTTGACGCAAGTGGTTCGGCCCGGCTTGTTTCATTTGCGCTTTGCGCGGGAGGACGATACTGCTCGAGCCATTCTGGAAAGATGTAATACACCCCTCCAGCCCCAAGAAAGGCGATGATGAAAATCGAAATGAAAATGGATTTCCATGGTGTTTTTCCGCTTCCGCGGGTTGTTCGAGGAGATGAGTTTTGTTCGCTCATACGTTTTATATTGTTAGGGTTTTTCCGCACCACGATAACTGACCAGTATTTCACGAAAAACTATACTTTGGTTAACACGGCAAGTCACGTACGATTTTTTACTGATGGCGCTGAAACATCTTGCCCTGCGGTATCAAAGAATCGATTCGACCTCTCAACGCTGTACGCATGCGAGGACCATCTTGAGTAGTCCTGTTACTTAGCCATCGTCAATCGCAAGTTCAGGTTTTTACGAGAGCACCTTTGTATGCGAACTCGGAATTCCAGAAAATGAATTGCATCTGTGGCTGGCCGGGTTGCTCCCACTCTTTAGCCTCTCTTTGCCCTTGACGCAACAACAGCAAACTACTATGATGGCCGACTCGTCAAAATTTAATGAGACCTTGCGTATGATGAGGTGATCAGCTTGGCATGGGCGGTGCTTATCCGTCTCCGAAATCAAGCTGTAGAAAACCAGCGAAGGTAGCTCGCATCTGAGTGAAGTTAATAGAAAATCAATTATCGATTGGAGGAATGTAATGACCGTACATGTCGTTGGACACTCAAACCCGGACACCGATTCAGTCACTTCGGCGATCTCTTTTGCCGCCTTGCTGCAGGCCCAAGGCCAGGATGCCCAGCCCTGTATGCAGTGTGGTGCCGATGGCCTGAATCCCGAGACAAAAGTGGTACTGGAGCGCTTCGGCCTGCCGACCCCCGCGGAGATCAGTGATGCTGCCGGTAAGCAGCTCGCCCTGGTTGACTTCAGTGACCTGGCTCAGGGCCCTGCTAATTTGGGCGAGGCCGAGGTGGTGGCGGTAGTTGATCACCATAAGATCGGTGATGTTACCACCAACAGCCCGATACTGTTTCGGGCCGAGCCCGTCGGTTGTACCGGAACGGTACTCAACAAGATGTACAAGGAAGCCGGCGTCGCAATTCCACAAAACGTGGCCGGCGGTATGTTGGCGGCTATCTTGAGCGATACCGTCAACTTTAAGTCGCCCACCTGCACCGCTGAAGATAAGGCTGCCGTTGCCGACCTCAAAGGAGTTGCCGGCGTCACCGATACCGATGAATTGTTCATGGATATGCTCAAGGCCAAATCCGCCGTCGCCGGCGTACCGGCCAAGGATCTGCTCTTCCGTGACTACAAGGATTTTGATATGAAAGGCAACAAGGTCGGAATCGGCCAGCTCGAATTGGCAACAATCGATCAGGTAGCTGATGTACGGGCCGATTTGATTGCGGCAATGGAAGCGGTCAAGGCCGAGGGACGTCATTCGGTTCTGCTCATGCTCACCGATGTGGTCAAGGAAGGTACCGACCTGGTGGTATTGTCCGATGATCCCGCTCTGATCGAGGGGGCTTTCAGTGGTAAACTGGAGAATAGCTCGATGTGGATCGACGGCATGATGAGCCGCAAAAAGCAGACCGTACCCAACCTGCAAAACGCATTCGGCTGCTAGATAGACAATAAACAGGTGAAACAAAAGCCCGGCTCCCGAAAAGGAGCCGGGCTTTTTTGTACCGATTGCTTACCTGTTACTCTGTGAGTTTTCCTTGTGAAGCGTCCCTCGCTTTTATCAATTAAAACACTCAAGAAAGTACCTGAAACAATTGCCTTTGGTCAATTAATCGGCGGTTTGCTTAAACCTGATGACGTCCTTGGTCTTGGTGGAGTCCTCGGCAGCGGCAAAACCGTCTTGGCTGCTGCCATTGCAGGAGGGATCGGACTTGCCGAGGGTGAATACGTAAGCAGTCCGAGTTTTGCAATAATTCATGAGTATGACTCTGCCATCGCCCTGTTTCATATGGATTTTTATCGTTGTTCATCCGAGATCGATATTGAGACGTTGGGGGTGAGAGAATATTTTTTCAGGCAGGGAATTTGCCTTATTGAATGGTATGAAAGAGGGGCTTCTTTGATGCCATCGACCTCGCTTTTGCTTGATCTGGAGATAACCGGCGACACAACCAGAACGATACGGTGTTATGGTGATGATACGTGGGAGCGTCGCCTGTCAGCGGTGAACATTATTGGTTAGCATATACCAGACGATTCTTGTGCGATTGAGCTGAAACAACGCTAAAGCCCCCTTCGAAAAACCTAACTTAGAAACTTACTTATGAAAAAACCTGATCAAATACGCTTCAAAGACTGTTTTAAAGGCTTTACCCGAGATCTTGATAAAACGATCAGCCCGGAACAGACCATTGAATATTTTTACCACCGCCTCTGGGAGGCCGGTATCAATATCATCTCCGAGGTCAAACGCATCGATAGCGGGCGCCTCGGTATCCCGGTCTATTTCAGCGTCTGTACCCAGGAGGCAGAAGAGGTTATCGGCACTAAAAAACAGATGGGAAAGGGGGCGTCTGAAGCCCAGGCCCAGGCTTCAGCCTGCATGGAGTTGGCCGAACGATACTCTTTTTTCTCTTTCATGAACAATGATCAACATTTTACCAGCGGTGATTACCAACAGCTTATCTCCTCTTCTGAGCAGATTCTTCCCCTTGACTACCTTCCCCTTTCCGTAAACGATCAGCAAACCAGCCCGGAACTATTAGCCCGGTTACTCGCCAACATTCCGCAGCAGTGGTGCTGGGCCACTCATCAGACAGAAAAAAGCCAATACCTGGTACCCTTTTCGTGGTTTTATGCGATCAACGAATTTAACGGCCCGGCGGCCGGCAATACTCTTGAAGAGGCGGCCCTGCAGTCACTATGTGAGGTTGTCGAGCGCCATGTGTGTGCCCTGGTGGCATCCAAGAGAATCACCGTTCCGATAATCGAAAAAGATTCAATAGCTGATCCGGCGGCACGGGAACTGCTGCAGAGATTTGAAGAACTTGACATCGAACTGTATCTCGGTGATTTCAGCCTGGATACCGGAATCAGCACAGTCGGTGGGCTTGCCATTGATCGCTCCACCTTTCCCGCCGCAAGCGAGATCGTCTTTACGGCGGGAACGGCAACGGATCCAGAAAAAGCAGTTATCAGAACCCTTACCGAGATCGCCCAGTTGGCCGGTGATTTCAACACAACCTCACGCTACGTTGCCTCCGGTCTGCCAAAACCGACCAGCCTTGCCGAGGTAGGCTATTTTGTAGAGAGTGCTGCACGGACAACGATTGCAGAGATGAGCAACCACGCCGATGTAAATATGAAAAACGAGCTCATCAACTGCATCGGCACCCTTGCCCAGCGAGGGATGGATGTCATCATGCTTGACATTACCCACCCAAAGCTGCAAATACCCGCCGTCTACTCCATTGTCCCCGGCGCCCGGTTTCGTGAACGATCATCACGCAACGAATGCGGACTTTTTGTGGCGAAACTGGCTGATGAACTCATTGTCGATTCCCACGAGAAACTGGCTAAATTTCAGGAGATGGAAGAGCTGATCGGGGCTACATATTATTTGAGCTTTTACCGGGGCAGACACTATTTTGACTGGAATTTACACGAGCAGGCAATCTCTCACTTTACAAAGTGCCGCGATCTGGAACCGGAAAAAGAAGACCTGGCTTCTTTATGCAGCTACCATGGCTACACACTGAGAGAGCTTGAGCGCTACGATGAGGCAATTGCCGTGCTTAATGAGGGCATTAACAGTGATGACCAGCGGGCCGACCTATTCAACACCCTGGGTGTCTGTTATTTCAAGAAGAATCAATTTGAGCAGGCAATTCATCAATTTGAACAGGCGGTTTCACTGAACCCCGCATCGGCCATGGATTATGCCAATCTCGGGGTCAACCACCAGAAGCTGGGCAACACCGAGCAGGCCATCCACTATTACAGCCTGGCAGTCGATCTTGACGGCACCCTTGATTTTGCCCGCGAGCGTTTGTACCAATTGCAGGGCAAAACCCAATAGGAACCATGCAAAATGGGCACGCCGCCACATACCGACTTGGAAAGTGAACATATATTTGCTTAGACACGGCGCCACCGGCCTTTCAGGCAATTTTGTCGGGACAACTGATATTCCCCTTTCCGAGGAGGGAATCAGCCAGGCAAAAAAACGGTGCTTTGTCATCTCACCGCTTTTTTTTGATCGGGTTTACTGCAGTCCGTTGCTACGCTGCCGGCAGACGGTGGACTGTCTGGCTCTTGATCAGGAAATTATCGAGGCGGAGGATCTGCGAGAGGTTGATTTCGGCCACTGGGAGGGCTTGAGTGCATCTGCAATAGAGCGGGTTGACCCGGCCGGCCTCAGCCGCTGGCATAAAGAAGCAGAGCAGTTTCATTTTCCCGGAGGTGAATCGATCCCCTCATTTAATAACCGGGTGAGCGGCTGGTTTGACGATCTGGCCCGGCAGCAGTGGCGTTCCGTTCTCATTGTCTCCCATGGCGGGGTAATCCGCCATGGCTTGTGCCATCTGCTCGGTATCCAGACCAGCAGTGCCCAAGCTTTTAAGGTGGCCGAGGCAGGCCTTGCCGTTGTTGAATATGAACAGGGTTACGGGCGCTTGATCAAGCTCGATAATATGGTATGAAACAACTCATTCTCGTCACCGGCGGCTCAAGAAGCGGCAAAAGCAGGTACGCCCAGGATATGGCCGAGTCAATGAACGGAGATCTCTGTTTTATCGCCACCGCCGAGGGCGGCGATGGGGAAATGATCGCTCGCATCGAAGCCCACCAACAAATGCGGGATGCCACGAGATGGCTGACGGCGGAGGAACCGCTGGATGTCTGCTCGGTCGTTCGGGCGCACCAACTATGTAGCTGCTTTCTTATGGACTGCGCAACATTGTGGGTCAGCAATATCATGTTCGCTGCCGAGCAAAAGGGTGAATTGTTCGCCGAAGAGCAGATGCGTACCAAGGTGGATCAACTTGTCCAGGCATACCATGAACACAGGGGCTCGCTTATCGTGGTGACCAATGAGGTTGGCATGGGCATTGTTCCGGATAATGCGCTGGCCAGGCGCTATCGGGATCTTGTGGGTACCTGCAACCAGCTTCTGGCTTTTCATGCCGACCGGGTAATTCTGGTTTCCTGCGGTATTCCCGTTACTCTCAAACAATAATCTGCGATGAACCTATTGGAAAAGACCGGTGCGACTATATATCCGCAAGACAGCGAGTTTCGGGATATGGCCGTAGAGCGGCTCGAGCAGTTGACCATGCCCCACTGGGCCCTGGGTGATCTGATGGATCTGGCCGTTGATCTGGCCGGCATCACCAGATCCATGAAGCCTTCGTTCACCAAAAAAGCGGTGGTCGTCATGGCGGCCGACCACGGGGTGACGGCGGAAGGGGTGAGTAAATTTCCAGCCCAGGTAACTACCCAGATGGTCTATAACTTCATTGATGGCGGGGCCGCCATCAATGCCATCGGTACCAGTGTCGGCGCCGCTGTCCGTGTGGTGGATATGGGGGTGAACCACCGCTTTGCAGAGACCGGCGGAGCCAATTCCATCATCAATAAAAAAATCGGTTTCGGCACCGGCAATTTTGCCAGGGGGCCGGCAATGAGTATCGGCAATGCCAGAAAAGCGGTGGAGGCTGGAATAGAGGTTGCCGAAGAATTAGCAGCTTCATACGACATTCTTGCCACCGGCGAGATGGGTATCGGTAACACCACGGCAGGCACTGCCATCGCCGCCGTCGTTACCGGCAAACCGATAGCGGAAATAATCGGTCGTGGTACCGGTATCGATGATGAACAACTGGCCCACAAGACAGCGGTTATCGAAGAAGCACTTGCCCGTAACCGACCCGATGCCAAGAACGGGCTCGATGTTTTGGCCAAGGTTGGGGGGTATGAGATCGGCGGTATTGCCGGATTGATCATCGGCGCCGCCGCCAGGCGGGTACCGGTGGTAATCGATGGTCTGATATCCACCGCCGGCGCCTTGGTTGCCTATTTGCTTGAACCATTCGTCCGCGATTACCTCATCGCCTCCCATCGCTCGGTGGAACCGGGCCATCAGCCGATGCTCGATATCCTTGGCTGTGAGAGGCCATTGCTTGACCTGCGGCTACGGCTGGGGGAAGGAACCGGGGCGGTTTTGGCGTTACCGCTGATCGATGCGGCTGCCGCCGTTCTTGCCAACGTCGCCACTTTTGAAGAAGCATCCGTCAGCAGGCGCTAGGGAAATATTGTGGCGGCGGGAACAGCGAAACAGGAACCAGGTGCCGGGGGACGGGAGACAGGTGCCGGGGACGGGAAACAGGTGCCGGGGGACAAGGGACAGGTGCCGGGGGACAGGGGACAGGTGCCGGGAAACAGGAAACAGGTGCCGGGAAACAGGAAACAGGTGCCGGGACTTTGGCCACTCAGGCTGGCCGTTTTTGTGCTGCCATCAGGTTTTTAACCATTCTTCCGGTTCGCTTCGGAATCGACAAGGAACAACAGTATCTCTCCGGATCACTGCTCTATTTTGGTCCGGTGGGGCTGCTGATCGGGCTGATCAGCTCCTTTTTTATCTGGATGCTGCTTCTCATCTTTCCGCCGGTACTGGTGGTGGTATTGGGTGTTGTAACACTTGCCGCGTTTTCCGGATTCATCCACCTGGATGGGCTTGCCGATACGATGGACGGCCTTCTTGGTACCGGTGACAGGAAGCGAAGACTGGCAATAATGCGAGACAGCAGAATCGGGGTCATGGGCGCGGCCGCGCTGATCTTTGTCGTATTGCTGAAATCAGCGGCGCTGCTCGGCATGGGAACGGAACATATCCTCACGGGCCTGATCCTTGCTCCCATCGGCGGTCGGTTGGCGATAGTTATTTCAATGGCAGTGTTAAACTACGCACGTCCCGACGGCGGGCTGGCAACACTTTTTTACCGGGAAAACCCCAGACCAGCTACCGGTGTCGCGGGACTGCTCTTGATCGTGGCTCTGATAATGCTCAGACCGGGGGCGACGCTCTATGTTCTGATAGCCTTTGGTGTGGTGCTCACTTTGTTTCTGGTGGCGTGCAAAAAAGTATTTGGTGGTGCTACTGGTGATACTTTAGGCTCATCCTGTGAGCTTGGTGAGTTAGCGGTTCTCGTCGGTTTGTGCGGGTGGGTGCAGTGACAATGACGATCATGGCATCATGAACAGCAGGCAACGAAAACCGCCGGCAGATCGCACCGTCGATGCCGGTGGGGAAGTACATGGGGGTAACATCTATCAACTTTTTGACGCACATAACGAATCGGCTGGTGATTTTCTTGATTTCAGCGCCAACCTCAATCCGCTGGGGCCACCGCCATGGTTGCGCTCACACATCAATCGCCGGTTGAGCTATGTCCAACATTACCCCGATCCACATTGCAGCCAGTTGATCGCTGCCGTTGCAACCCGGTATCGGCTAGCGCAAGACTGGATCGTAGCCGGCAACGGAAGCAGCGAGCTGCTCTTTTTTCTGCCGGATATCGTATCCGTCAAGCGGGTGATTATTCCTGAGCCCAGCTACCTTGAGTATCGGAAAGTCTTTGCACGGGCCGCCATTCCCATTGTATCAATTGCCTTAACCGAGAGCGATGGATTTAGACTTAATCCGCTTGTTATCGAAAAAGAGGTGACAAGCGAAGATCTAGTAATTTTCGGTAACCCAGCCAACCCGGCCGGTACCTATATCGACGATGAGGTAATCCGCGGATTGGCCGCACGAAACCCAGATGTGTGGTTTGTGGTGGATGAGGCCTTTCATGAATTCGTCGTTCCATTCTCCACCGTCGGGGGTACTCACGAAAATATCATCACCCTCAATTCACTGACGAAATTTTTCTCTATTGCCGGCTTACGTATCGGTTTTGCCACGTTACCGCCGCCGTACACCAAACTATTAAAGGAGTTTCTGCCGCCCTGGTCGGTGAACACTCTTGCCCAGAGCGTCGCTACCGAAGCGCTTGGCGATGACGATTACTGCGCGAAAAGCAGAAAACAGTGCCGCCGTTTGCGCCAAGAGTTGGGACAAGCTCTCAAGGATATCGGCGCCTTCACGGTATACGACTCACATGCCAACTATCTGCTGCTCAGAAAACGTGACGGCGGCTCCGTGAATCAGATCTACACAGGGTTGTTGGAGCAAAACATCGCCATTCGTCGGTGTGCCAACTATCCGGGTCTCGATGATTCCTTCTTCCGGGTGGCGGTGCGGGATTCATCCGCCAATGAAATTCTGGTGGATTCCCTGCAATCGATGACCCACGGCCATAAAGTGGCATCGCGAGCCCGGAGAACAAAGGATCCATCCGTTCGCACCATTATGTTCCAGGGAACATCGTCTCATGCCGGAAAATCAGTGCTCGGCGCCGCCTTATGCCGGATTCTCAAGCAGGATGGAGTAGCGGTTGCACCGTTCAAGGCGCAAAATATGTCGCTCAATTCATACGTTACTCCCGATGGCGGGGAGATCGGTTGGGCCCAGGCCCTGCAGGCCTTTGGTGCCGGGGTCGAGCCCCATACCATGATGAATCCGGTACTGCTCAAGCCGAACAGCGAAACCGGCAGTCAGGTAATCGTCAATGGCAAACCGGTGCGAAATATGGATATCCATCAGTACCACCAGTTTAAAGAAACGGCATGGAAAAAGGTTGCCGAGGCCTTTGACGCACTTGCTGAAAGGTATGAGGTGATTGTTCTGGAAGGTGCCGGTTCACCGGGCGAAATCAATCTGAAATCCCACGACATCGTCAATATGGCCATGGCTCGCTACGCCAGGGCGCCGGTGCTGCTTATCGGCGACATTGACCGTGGCGGGGTTTATGCCTCTTTTGCCGGCATCATGGATGTTCTGGAGGAGTGGGAGCGCAATCTGATTGCCGGATTCATCGTCAACAAATTTCGTGGCGACCAGTCATTGCTGGCCGCTGCCCATGAATTCGTTCTCGATCATACCGGCCGCCCCGTATATGGGGTCATTCCCTATTTCAGAGATCTCAATATTCCCGAAGAAGATTCGGTGTTCCTGGGTGATCGGGGCGGTCATCGAGCAACTGACATAAAAGAGATCGACATTGCCGTCATGCAGCTGCCTCATATTGCAAATTTTACCGATTTTCAGCCGTTTGAAGGTGAGCCGGAAGTGAGCCTGCGCTTTGTGGCGTCCACCCGGGATCTGCTTCGTCCCGATGTCATCATCATTCCCGGCTCGAAAAACGTTGCCGGCGATCTCTCTTTTTTACATGCCACCGGACTGGCCGCTGATATCCTTAGATTTGCGCGCAGCGGGGCAATGATAATCGGTATCTGCGCCGGTTTTCAGATGCTTGGCGTAACCATGCGTGATCCTTTGGGACTGGAAGGCGATTCCGGTACCGTACCGGGGCTTGGACTGCTCACCGTGGAGACCGAGTTACGGGCCCACAAGACCCTGCTGCCTCGGGTCGGCACCCACATCGAATCTGGCTTGACGGTACAAGGCTATGAAATTCATCATGGCCACACCATCAGTGTCAAAAAAACACGTCCTGTTCTGCGCTTTACCGATGGCGAGACCTGCGGAGCGATGAATGATACGGCAACAATCTGGGGAGTGTACCTGCACGGGCTGTTTGATGATGATCAATTTCGAAGATGGTTCATTGATTCACAGCGACGGCGAAAAAACCTAGTCCCGCTCAACTCCAGCGGACAGCCGTATGATCTCGAGTCCCAGCTTGATACATTGGCAGGCCGGGTGAGGGACTGCCTTGATATGAACCGGATCTACGACCTCATGGATCGTACCATCCATGTATGAACTATTCTATAGCGTCATGATTGGTGCCGTGGTGCTGGATCGATGGGCTGGTGATCCGCGCTGGCTCCCCCATCCAGTACGGTTAATCGGCTACTTGTGCGACATTATTGAGAGCAGATCAAGGAAACTCTCAGGCTCAATTCCGCTGCGGTGGGCAGGCCTTTTATCGGTTTTTCTGGTAGTGAGTGCAACCGCTATGACCTGCACTGGTCTGCTGCTGCTTGCCGATCTAATCAATTCGTTTTTACTGGCCGCGGTTGGATTTTTCCTGCTCTACTGCAGTGTCGCCACCGGAGATCTTGTCAGCCACAGCAAGGCGGTATTTAGCCCACTCAGCTCGGCAGATATGGCTCAAGCACGACAGGCGGCGGCAATGATGGTTGGCCGGGATACCGCTCATCTAAACGAGTCTGATATCAGCCGGGCAACCATCGAATCAGTTGCCGAGAACCTGGTTGACGGAATTACCGCACCGCTGTTCTGGGCCTTTGCCGGCTCACTCGTTTCCCTATTTATAGCGCTTGATCCTATTTACGGCGCGGTAATCGGAGCAATCTCGTACAAGGCAATCAATACGATGGATTCCATGTGGGGGTATACCAGCCAGCGCTATATTGAGTTTGGCAGGTATGCGGCAAAACTAGATGATGCCGTCAATTTCCTTCCCGCCCGGATAAGCGGGTGGTGCGTGGTCGCCGCTGCTCTTTTACCAGGGTTTTCGTGTCGGCTCAGTGTACGGACGTATCTCGCCGACCGCCACAAGTCGCCTAGTCCCAACAGCGCCCATACCGAAGCAGCATTTGCCGGGGCGTTGAGTCGGCAATTGGGTGGGCCGTCCACCTACCAGTCGGTTGTCCACGAAAAAGCAATAATTGGAGCGGGATTTCCCCCACCCCAGGCTGAAGATATTCCACGGGCCAACCGACTGCTGATAGCAGCTGCAGTGGTATTTTTCCTTGTTTTACTCGGCGCCCATCTGGGTATCACCAGGCTATGGGCATGAAATCAGTACCTGCCATTCTTATCGGCGGAACAAAAAGCGGTAGCGGGAAAACCATTATCACGCTTGGTATCATGAAGGCATTCATGATGCGCGGCCTCGTTGTCCAACCATATAAGTGCGGCCCTGATTTTATCGATCCAAGTTTACATGGGTGGATAACTGGTCGCACCTCATATAACCTTGACATCATCATGATGGGGAAACCGGCATGCCGTGACCTTGTCGCCCGCACCAGCTATGATGCCGATATCATCGTGGTGGAAGGTGTTATGGGGCTCTTTGACGGTGGTGAGGCAAGCGGCGCAGAATTGGCTAAAGAGCTGGGATTGTCGGTGGTTTTGATTGTCGATGGCGGCGCCAAGGCGCAGAGCGCAGCCGCCGAGTTGCTCGGCTTTGAAGCATTTGACCAGGAAATAGATATAGCCGGGGTGATCTTTAACAAGGTCAGCAGCGCTGGTCATCGAGTACTGATAGAAACGGCGGTAACTACCCATTGTACATCGCCTATTCTTGGCTTTTTTGGCAAAGATGACCGGTTCACCATCGAATCCCGACATCTCGGTCTGCGCATGGGGCACGAACGGCCGCTGACGGAAGAAAACCTCACTATCCTGGCTGAGCGTATCGAGGAAAGTTTCAAGCTTGACGCACTTATATCATTGTCACAGCGAATTGACACCGACTCACCGCGGCCCAGCGCGATACACAAACGAACCGTCCGGCTCGGAGTGGCGCTGGATGAGGCGTTTTGTTTTTATTACCGGCAGAATCTTGAACTTCTCCAGGCAGCAGGCATCGAACTGGTCTATTTCAGTCCGTTGCACGACACCCGTCTACCGCCGAACCTCAACGGTATCTATTGCGGTGGCGGCTACCCGGAGATCTATGCGGTCCAGCTTGCTGAAAACGGGACAATGCGCAGCGATATCAGATCGTTTCACCGGCGAGGCGGATGGCTGTATGCAGAATGTGGCGGATTCATGTATCTTTGTGCATATCTGCTGGATGCAACCGGGATCAGCCATGAGATGTGTAATATCTTTCCCTTTACCACGGCCATGCGACCACGACTGCAGGCGCTGGGGTATCGCCGTATCACCCTTATGGATGATTGTCTGCTGGGGAAAAAAGCAACGACCTGCGCCGGCCATGAATTTCATTACTCAGAGCTCCTTAAGCTCGACCAAAAACCGGCCGACGGCGCCCTCGAGGATATCTATCAGACTGAAAATCGTGGCGGCGGCTACCGTATAGATGGCGCCTTGGCCAGCTATGTCCATATCCATTTTTGTTCTCATCCCGCTATTGCCGAAACCATGGCTATCAAACTCGCCGAAACCCCCACTGCAAACAATGCGAGCACCTAAGGCACTTGCGTTTGGCTGAGTAATTATTACAAGGTTATGCCGTTCTACAGAGAATGAGCACACCAGTACTATGCGGTTGTACTGTTTACCCATACCAGAAAAGAAAAAGGAGAAATCATATGACGCGCACCCTTGCCATCATTAAGCCCGATGCGGTAGCGGCCGGACATGCAGGCGCCATTATTTCACGGATCTGCTCCGAGGGCTTTACCGTTGTCGGTCTGAAAAAAATCCTGCTGGGAAAACGCCAGGCCGAGGGGTTCTATTATGTCCATAAGGAGCGGCCGTTTTTTGCCGATCTGGTGGATTTTATGAGTAGCGGCGCCTGTATTGTCATGGTGCTGGAAGCCGATAATGCCATTAAAAAATGGCGCGATCTCATGGGGCCCACCAACCCGGAACAGGCCGATGAATCTACCCTGCGCAGACAGTTCGGCACCAACATCGAACAAAACGCAACACACGGCTCCGATGGTGTCGATACGGCTGCTTTTGAGATTGGTTATTTTTTCTCCGCAATGGAGCTGCTGGGCTGACCGGTCTCGTCTTCGGCCTCACGTTTGCCCAGCACCTCGCACTCCAAGCTCCCCCGGTGCAGGGTAACATTGAGCCGCTCACTCAGGCTGACATCACGACTGTCACTGACAATGTGCGGCTGTCGGGAGTCCGGCCGGTTCATGGAAACGATGGCATAGCCGCGAGCCAGAACCGCCAGCGGACTTAACGACGAAAGAACCGCGTTATGACGGCTGAGTAAAGCCTCGGCCCGGAGAATTTTTGTGGTTATGGCTCGAATCAGGTCTTCATGCAGTTGCGCACAATGATTGTGTTGCATCCGCAGAACATGGATCGGCGAATGTCTGGTAAGTGATGCGATAGCCCGTGACGTCCGTTTTTCCAGTTGCTCAATGGTGCGCAGAAACGATTGTGCCATGTTGCGATGGGAAGTTTCAAGGCTGAGCATGGCGCGGTAAAAAGGCGCATCAAAGCTCGCCAGCAGACGTTTTGGTGCCACAATACGATGGTGTGCGGTGTCGAGATGAGAGAGCATCATCCTGATGATCTGACGGTTGAGCTGCCCGATCCGTGCTCGCAGAACGCGGGCATCGGGGATCAGCAGTTCGGCTGCCGCGGTGGGCGTGGCAGTGCGTTGATCGGCGCAGAAATCGGCAATGGTGAAGTCTGTTTCATGGCCGATCCCGGTAACCACCGGAACCGTGCAGCCGGCAATGGCCCGTGCCACCCGCTCGTCGTTGAAACACCACAAATCCTCCAGCGAGCCACCGCCCCGGCACAAGACGATAACCTGGGGTTCTAGGCGCTGGGCGATGGCCAGTGCCGCGCAGATCTCGGCGGGTGCCTCGGCTCCCTGCACGGTGGCTGGAATCAGGCGAACGCGAACATCGGCCTGGCGGTGTCGGCATATAGTGAGAAAATCATGCAGGGCGGCCCCGGTAGCTGAGGTGATCACGGCAATGTCGCAGATATGGGGGGGAATCGGTTTTTTTCTGTGCTGGTCGAAGAGTCCTTCAGCCAGCAGTTGCTGCTTGAGTTTTTCAAATGCGGCCTGTAAATATCCCGAGCCACGCATATCAACGGTATCGACGATAAGCTGGTATTCGCCGCGGGGCTCGTAAATGGAAATGCGCCCAAAGCAGATAACCGAGGTGCCGTCGGCCAGTTCATCACGGGTTGAAAAAAGGCGCGACTTAAAGAGAACGCACCGCAGTGAGGAAGAATCGTCTTTAAGGTTGAAATAGACATGGCCGGAAAGGGGCCGGCGCAAACTTGAAATTTCCCCGATTATTCGGATAAATGGAAAGCTTTTTTCAACAATGTATTTAAGTGAAGTGGTGAACTCGGTCACCGTGTAGACCTGAGGGTCGGTTTGACTCATTTCTTTACCTTACAAAAGTGATGCACTCGTAAAAACCCTAAATCCTAACTTTGATGTTCAACATATAGAGTGTTTGATTCTCAAGTATATACAACAAGTAGTGTAAATGTGGTTTGTCGAGGACTTTTTACGAGAGCATCAAAAGTGATGGACTCGTAAAAACCTCAAAATTGCTTGAGATCGTCATTCCCGCCCTCGATAACAACACTCAAGGGCAGGCTGCAGCGGGAACCCAGTGATTCCAATTAATTATGAATGTCGGATCAACTCCGCTATGACTGGTATATGGATTTTTACGATACCATCAAAACTAAAGGGTCTTAACGATTGATTATAAACCCTCTTTTGTACTATAACGACCAAATATCTAATCATTGTGAAATCTTAACCTAAACAACAAGCAGGTGCTTGCCAATGTCGGATCAGAGTGTTTTTGAAAAAGAATTTGTCGACGAGCGTGAAAAAAACAACGTGGAAGGGGTGTTGGAGCAGCTCAACCTGCCTCCCGCCGTCATAGCATTTTATAAAAAACATAAACGTACCATCTACGTGGTGCTGGTGACGGCTATCGCGATCATTGTCTTCTGGGCATTGTACAGTTCGTATCGGGACAAACGTATCGAACAGGGCGGCAATCAATTGTACGCGGCAATGAAGCTTCCCGTTGAACAACAGCCGGAGGCGCTGGCCGCGGTTGCCGAGTCGTATGCATCCACCGCGGCCCAGAGTTGGGCACGCATTGAACTGGCCCACGCCTTGACTTCGGAGAATAAGCACTCTGAGGCACTTGAGGTGTATGAGGATGTGCGCACCGGATTGAAGCAGTCATCGCCGCTCTATCCACTGCTCACCCTGGCAATCGGGCAAACCCACGAGGCGCTGCAAAACAACCAGCAGGCCATGGCCGAATATCAGATCCTGCAAAGCATCGACGGCTACAGCGGTTTTGGCTATGAGGGAGTCGCCCGCATTCACGAAAAAGAGATGGAAATTGGCCTGGCGCTGACCGCTTACGAGCAGTATCTGGGCGCCATGAGCAGCGAAGAAGAGCGCTTCATGGGAAGTATCATCAGGGAAAAGATCGCCCAGTTAAAGGCGCTGCCTTGATCGTTATCTCCGACATTTCAACGCTGCGAAAGCAGCTCAGGCAGTGGCGACGGCGGGGAGAGACCATTTGTCTGGTGCCCACCATGGGCTTTTTCCACGAGGGGCACTGCGCCCTCATGCGCCATGGCAAAACCGTGGCCCAACGGGTTATCGTCAGTCTGTTCATCAATCCCACCCAATTCGGCCCGAACGAAGATCTGAGCAACTATCCGCGCGACCTTGCCGGAGATGTGGAAAAGGCTGAAAAAAACGGGGTTGATGCAATATTTGCACCGCACTCGGATGAGCTGTACCGCCCGACTCACCGCACCAGGGTAATCGTCGATGATTTAAGTGAGCGCTATTGTGGTCGTAACCGGCCCACTCATTTTTCCGGTGTTACCACTATCGTTGCAAAACTCTTCAATCTGGTGCTGCCTGAATTCGCCGTGTTCGGGGAAAAAGATTATCAGCAGCTGGTTATTATCAAGCAACTGGTGGAAGACCTCAATTATCAGATCACGGTAATCGGCCACCCGATCGTCAGAGAGATCGACGGGTTGGCCATGAGCTCGCGCAACGCCTATCTTGATGAAACGCAGCGGCAAGCTGCGCCGGTGCTTTTCCGCGCCCTAACCAAGGTGGCTGCCGCTGCCCATGCTTCTGAAAACAAACCAGTCGACAGCGGTCCGCTTCTGGCGGAAGCTCTGGCCACACTGGAGGCTATCGAACAGGTGAGTGTCGAGTATGTCGCCATCGTCGATCCGCATACCCTCGCCCCCTCACAAGTGGCTCATCCCAACTTCCGGGTGCTGGGGGCCATTCGTGTCGGCGGCGCCGTCAGACTGATTGATAATGTATCGCTCAGTGAGCATATTTAGGAAGTAGTGAAACATGAGGTCTTTCCTACACGACCAATTTTTTTCAAGCTTTCCATAAGAAACACCAGTGAGGAATGAGACAATGCCTGGATTTGAACGATTGGGTGAGGAAGAAAAAAGACAAATATTGGATGTGCTGGATACCGGCGTGCTGTTTCGGTATGAATTCGGCGATCAGCGCAACGGGATCTATAAGGTAAAGGAGTTCGAGGAAAAATTTGCCGCCTATACCGGTACCGCCTACGGCCAGGCGGTAACCTCAGGCACTGCCGCGGTCAAAGTGGCACTTAAGGCGCTTGGGGTCGGCATTGGTGATGAGGTAATCACCCAGGGATTTACCTTTGTCGCCACCTGGGAGGCAATTTTAGAGGTCGGCGCCATTCCGGTATTCACCGAAATAGATGAATCGCTCAATATGGATCCTGAAGATCTCGCCAACAAAATTTCCCCCAAAACAAAATGCATCATGCCGGTCCATATGCTTGGTTCCGCCGCCCGTATTGATGAAATCGTCGCTATCGGCGATGCTGCCGGAATTGCCGTTCTTGAAGATTGCGCCCAGGCTGCCGGCTGCCGGGTGAAGGGGCGGCATGTGGGCAGTATCGGCAGATGCGGCACGTTTTCCTTTGATTCGGTAAAAACGATGACCACCGGTGAAGGCGGGATGATCGTCACCGACGACTATGAGCTCTGGCAGTCCATGTCGGAATATCAGGATCATGGCCATGATCATCGGCCCAATCCCGGCGGCAGGGGAGGGGAAGGACGGCGGTTTATCGGTTTTAACTATCGGATGATGGAATTGCAGGGGGCGATCGGGCTGGCGCAACTGGCAAAGCTTGATGATTTTGTCGCTACCCAGAGACGTAACAAGGACCGTTTACGCGAAATCGTCAGCCTGCTCCCCAATGTCAGTTTTCGCCATCTTCCCGACGAGGCTGGTGATTCCGCTTCACACCTGGCTTTTATGCTGGCTGACAGTGAGCAGCGACGCCGGGTTAATGCAGTGCTGCAGGAAGAAGGTGTCGGTGCGGTCTGCTTTGGAGAAAACAGCTGGCACTTTTTTCCTCAATGGGAGCATCTGTTAGCTGGTGCGACGCAGGCGGCAAACGGCTGGCCTTTTAATCGTGAGGATTCCGCCGGCAGGATTACCTACAGCCAAGACCAGCTTCCTGATTCCATGCAGCTGCTTGAACGCACTCTGGTTTATCCGGTCATGCTGAACATGGACGATAATCGCTTTGCCTTCATCGAGGCGGCGATACGAAAAGCTGCGTCAGTATAGTGGAGCGAACTTAACGGAGAAAACAAAGAGAACTAAGGACGATAAAACTTATGGGAGCCGAACTGGGCGACGTAGGTGAGGCCATCGGCCCATTCCGGTTCCACTGATTCAAGGTGATAGTGTGTTGCACCATCGGTAAAATCAGGGGTTTTAAGGGCTATCGCCGCTGTTTCCATGCACTTGAAAAAGGTTTCCGGATCATCGGGGATGTAGTTCTGCTTCTGAAATGTCCAGCTGAACTGATACGGCTGGGTAACCACGTCCTTTACCGACATTTCTTGCTCGGAAGCGCGATTCAGGGTTACGTGGGCCACCGCAAGCTGGCCTATTTGCGGCTCTGAACGAGCCTCATGGTATATATTTAGGGTGAGCCACAAGATCCCTTCCATCAACGTCATATCCACTACTCCTTTGTCTTGTTCCGAAATTTGATGGCGTCGTAAAAACCCCAATTACGGTCATTGTGGAGTTGAATCGAAATCAATAATCATTTGAAATTACTGGATTCCCGCTTTCGCGGGAATGACGTTATCAAGCAAATTCAAGGTTTTTACGGGCTCATCAAATTTTCTACCATAGCAAAAACCATCCGTGTTGGCTACCTGGCAATTACTTCCATGTAAAAAGCGATAAAATAATAATAATAACCCGCTGAGAGTCAAGTAAATAGGTTATTTCATCGATCAGAGGGGGTAACCTGCTTGGCTCAGCTGCACTTTCAAAGCGATAAATTGATCAATGGTGAGTTGTTCGGCACGCACGTCGACAACGATACCGATGGAACTGAGACATTGTTTGATAACCTCCTTAGTTGACCCGTGGCCGATCGTACTGGTTCCCGCCAGGGCCGCGAGATTGTTGACCAATGTCTTTCTTCTGGTTGCAAAGGCGCCACGGACGATTCGGCACAGTTGGGCATGTTCGTCCTTGCCCAGCAGCTGAGGGCGAATGGTAAGCCTGACGAGGGTTGAATCCACCTTTGGGCGGGGGTGAAACGCCTCCGGTCTTATGGTGAACAACTTTTCCACCACGGCAACCTGGTTAAGCAGAACAGTACTGATGCCGTATAATTTCGTACCGACAGATGCCTTGAGCCTCTCGGCCACCTCTTTTTGCAAGAGCACCGTTACCTGCTCTATGCAATGGGCATGATCGACAATCGTAAATAAAAACGGGTGAGAGATAGAGTAGGGCAGATTCGAGACAATTTTCAGCCGGCCAAACCTCGATGACAACAATTGGTAATCCACGGTGAGGATGTCACCATGAATAAGCTCGACATTTTCCGGTAAAATCCGGGCAAGCCGATGGTACTCGATGAGTCCGCCATCGATTTCAACCCCAATAACATTTTTTACTCGCGGCGCCAGAGCACAGGTAAGAATGCCAAGCCCGACCCCGGCCTCGATAACGGTGTCTTCGGCACCGCAGGTGGAGGCCGCGACGATACCATCGGCGTAGCGGCGATTGACCAGAAAATTTTGTCCGCGCTGCTTCGACGGTGATAAGCCATGCGTCGCCAGGATCTTTTTTACATTCACACGTCGCTCTCTGGATGCTAGCTTAACACCTGTTTTTCTCTTCGCTTCCGACGAAAGGCAACGATAACATGATAGAAACCGAAGTAGCTGAGCAGACCGCCCGGTAACGCCAGGATAAGGCCGCCAACGAGAAATACGACCACCGCCTCATAGCCAAGGCCTGCTATTGCCTGCATCATCTCATAAAACCCGCGATCAGATTCCAGTAAATTGGTTACTTTATTGAGATAGCGAGTATCGAGATGATACGGCGTGGCAATGTTTCCCAGGATCAGGCAGACAGAATAAAGGGGAATGAAGGTAAAGGGATTGCTGATGATGTAGCTGGTGGTTATCCCGGCGATAATGGAAGATCTGGTGAGAAAGGTGATCAGCAGTACCGCCGTGGTGTGCAGGGGGATTGTTGGCGTCAGCCCGATGAATACGCCAATTGCCGCACCCAGCGCCAGGGAGTGGGGGCTGCCCTTCAGACGCAGCAACTTGTAGTAATGAAACTTAGTGGTGCGGGCAAAATTCACGACGGATTATCGACCGAGCGAGGAACGCGAATAGACGTCATCTTCATGGTGGATCTTAAATAAGGTCTCCATCTTTTTTGCCCCGGCAAAGGCAATCATTGCCGCATTATCGGTGCAAAACTCACGGGCCGGGAGGTAAACGCGCTTCCCGTGCGCCGCTCCAGTCTGAGCTAATTGTGAACGCAGTCTATCGTTTGCCGCCACGCCGCCGCCCAGTACGATTGAATCGATCCTTGTATCTTGTGCCGCTCGTATGATTTTTTCCACCAGTACATCAATCACCGCCTGTTGAAATGATGCGCAGATATCGTCGACGGGGAGATCGCGACCATCTTTTTCATATGTTCTGACAATCTGGGAAACGGCGGTTTTCAAACCGCTAAAGCTGAAATCATATGAATGCTCAGAGAGTTTCGCGCGCGGTAGCGAAAAGGCGGTTTTATCACCTTCGGTACTGCGCCGGGAGATAACCGGGCCGCCGGGATAGCCGAGATCAAGCAAACGGGCAACCTTGTCAAATACCTCGCCGGCGGCGTCATCACGGGTGCAGCCAAGCAGGGTGCAGCGGATAAAATCGTCTACCCGGTAGATAGCGCTGGTACCGCCGGAAACAATAAGGGCGAGGTAGGGAAAGGGAGGTGTTTCGCGTTCAAGAAAAATGGAAAGAGCATGGGCAGCCAGGTGATCAACCCCGACAAAGGCAATATCTTTTGCGTAGGCAAATGATTTAGCAAAAGAATAGCCAACCAGCAGCGAGCCGATCAAACCGGGCCCCTGGGTTGCCGCAACGAGATCCACTTCTTCATGGGAGAGATTCGCCCGGGAAAAAACGGCATCGATGATGGGAATAAGATTTTCAAGATGAGCCCGCGAGGCAAGCTCGGGAACGATACCGCCAAAGGGCAGGTGCACCGCGTCCTGACTCTGGCTCACATGAGCAAGCACACCCTTGTCGTCACTGATGAGTGCCGCCGCGGTATCATCGCAGGAGGTTTCTATGCCCAGCGTAATCATCAGCTAAATTATAGGTATTGTAACCTTGCTGTGGCGGTATCAGAGATACGATGGAACTTCATTGCTGCTCGGGTACGAGCCGAGCCACTCATAATAAGAACAGATATCGCGAATTTCTTCACACCCTGACCTGATATGATCCTCACTCATATGCCCCATCATATCGATGAAAAATACATATTGCCAATTTTTACCCTTAATCGGCCGCGATTCGATTTTCGCCAGATTGATGTGGCGCCGCGACAACACGGTCAAAATTTCATTGAGTGCACCCGGCCGATCGCGGGTGCCGATCAGCAAAGAGGTGCGGTCATTGCCGCTGTATGGGGGAGACTTGCTTCCGATAATGAGAAAACGGGTGGTATTGCCGCGATAATCCTCTATGCCTTTCACTACTACCTGTAGTCCGTACGCCTTGATCGCCAACGATGATGCAATGGCGCCGATGTTGGGATTATTGGCCGCCATCTGGGCGGCGGCGCCGGTGGAAAAGACCGGCAGGGTGGGGGTTGCAGGAAGATTCTTGCGCAGCCATTCACGGCATTGGGCAAGGGGCTGGTCGTGAGAGGCGACGGTTTGGATATCGTTGATATTGCCCGACTTGCAGACCAGATTGTGGCTAATCTCCAGGCGTACTTCCCCACAGATTTTCACCTTGTACTTCATGAACGAGTCCAGGGTGGAGAAGACGGCGCCCTCGATAGAATTTTCCACTGGTACCACTCCGTAAGTGGTGCGCTCCTTTTCCACCTCGGCAAAAACCTCGGCAATGGATTCAAGAGGCCGATACTCGGCCGATTGACCAAAATAGCTTACCCCCGCCAGATGGGTGAAGGTGGCCTCCGGGCCGAGATATGATATCTCGATTTTTTTTTGAGAAAGCCGGCAGGTGGTTATTATTTCGTGAAAAATCGAGCGCAAAGCGTTTTCGGGGAAACCCCCGTCATTGATCTCGGCCAACCGCTCGTAGATCTGACGTTCACGATAGGGATCCCAGGCCGCGCGCTTGCCGGCATCCTTTAGTTTACCGATGGCAACGGCACATTCAAGCCGCTCCTTGAGCAGGCCAACCACCTCGCTGTCGATAGTATCGATACGGTCTCTGAGATCCGTTATGGAAGATTTGTTATCACTCATTATGCTGGGCTCATGGTGTGTACCCATCAACACGATCTGATCCATGGACATTTCGGCTGATGAGAGGAGAATTATTTCAGATACCAACTTTGTAGGAAGAAGAAAAAAGTATGTCAAGCGGGAAAAGGCTGGTATAGACTGGCAGCATCGCTAAATATCTACCAAAGGCGCCGATTCAGGTTCAATAGCACCGCTGCAAAGGGCGAAACAGGATGAATCAGGAAAAACATACGAACAGATAAATAACCGGATAAAACGAGGTGAAGCGGTGGTGGTAACCGCCGAAGAGATGGTTGGCATCGTCAAGACAAAAGGGCGAAAGATGCAGCGGCAACGGTGGATGTGGTGACCACCGGCACCTTTGCCCCATGTGCTCCTCCGGAGCGTTCATCAATTTTGGTCAGAGCGTTCCCACCATCAAGGCAGCAAAGGTGTGGTTCAACAAGGTGCCGGGATATGGTGGCCTTGCCGCGGTGGATTGCTATCTCGGTGGCCACCGAACCAGCCGAGGATGATCCGTTAAACAAGGTATATCCCGGCCAGTTCACCTATGGCGGCGGCCACGTCATTGAGGATCTGGTCAGGGGAGAATCCGTGTTTTTCGAATCCAAGGCATACGGAACTGACTGTTATGCATCACGAAAGTGTAAAAAGGAGGTACGTCTCGATGAACTTCCTTTTGCCCTGCTCTGTAATCCCCGCAATGGATATCAGAACTATAATTGCGCCATAAAATCTTTCGGAAAAGACGGTATACACCTATATGGGTATGCTCAAGCCGCGTGGTCAGAACGCAACCTATTGCAGTGCCGGCTCCTTGAGCCCGCTGTTCAATGACCCGCTCTATAAGACCAT
>JAEPEX010000102.1_pt1 | contig 64640 bp, 57 predicted proteins | sample 9130951 | NCBI WGS metagenome assembly JAEPEX01 (sample SAMN17228542, study PRJNA684324) | microbial mat metagenome | biome: saline marsh[ENVO:00000054]; feature: microbial feature [ENVO:01000007], biofilm[ENVO:00002034], sulphate-reducing...; material: estuarine water [ENVO:01000301]|estuarine... | reverse complement strand
TGGCGCGGACTGACCGGTTCGGTCAGCGGCGCGGCCATCCGCAGCGCGTCGAAGCCGAAACCGGCCGTCACCCCGTCGAGCTTCAGCGCGATCAGGCGCGGATCGTTGCCGCCCGGGCGGTGGCCCGGGCCAGCCGCACGGTCAGCCTTTCGACCCCGCCCCCGGCGCGCAGCAACTCGACCGTGACCGTTCGCGCCCCGCGTCCCGCCGCTTCGAGCTTGCCGCACAGCGCGGCGAGCAGCCGGTCGAGCCCGGCAAGGATCGCGTCCTGATGCGCCAGCGGCTCGGGCAGGTTCAGCCGGACGGCGAAGCGTGGCCGCTCGGCGGGCGGCGACACCGGCTCGGGCGCGTGGCCCAGCGCCCGGTCGAGCCGGTCGCGCAAGGCCGGCCCGAAACGGCGCGCCAGTGCCGCGCGCGGCAGCCCCGCGATATCGCCCACGGTTCGCAGACCCAGCCGGGCCAGCCCGGCGGCGGTCTCGGCCGCCACGCCCAGGGCCGCCACCGGCAGGGGGCGAGCGGGCCGTAAAGCTCCCCCACGGGCGCGATGGCGATCCCGGCTCCGCCATCGGCCGGTCCAACCGCCGGGCGCGGCGGGGCCGCCGCGCGGGCCCGGGTGGCGCGCGCCTCTTCGGCGATGGCCGCGCCGTCCGGCCCGGCCCGGGGCGCCCGCGCATCGCCCGGGCCGAAGCGGGCCAGCGCGCGCGCCGCGCCGGGGGTGTCGGCAATGCCGATTCGCAGGGTCAGCCCCAGCCGGCCGGCATCGGCCAGCGCCGCCTGGGCCAGCGCCGCCTCGCCGCCGAAAAGATGCGCGACCCCGGTGATATCGGCATCGAGCCCGTCCGGCCCGGCCGCCGCCACCCGGGGCGAAAACCGCACCGCATGGCGGCGCAGCGCGTCCAGAAACGCGGCTTCGCCTGGCGGGTCGGCCGGCCGGGTAACCAGCCCGGACAGATCGCCAGCGCGTCGCGCAACGGTTGGCCCGGGGTCAGCCCCGCTGCCGACGCGGCCGCCGAGAGGCTCGACAGCCCGCGCGGGGCCGTCCTCGGCCACCACGGCAAGCGGCGCCTCGGGGTCGGGGGCGCGGCGCAGCGCCCGCTCGGCGGCGAGGCGGGGAAACCACAGCGACAGGAATCGGCGGCGGGTCATGGCGGATGGGCGGCAATTGTTCACCTTATGTTCTAGATTGGATCGGAGGGCCGAGTCGAGTCCGGTGCGATGGCGATCGGCTGACCGAAACGCCGTCGCCGGGGTGGTCCGGCTTGTTGGCGCGACGTCGCCCGCAGGGCGGAGGAGCGCCGCGCGCCTCGGTGCGTCTGCCGCGCTGGACATGAGAACAAAGCGTGAATATACGCGATGGTATGACCTTTGCCAGAGCTTGGCATCACCTCGAATTTCACCTTCCTGACGGGCGGCGCCCACCCGAGGAATACTGCCTGGGAGGCGGCGTATCAGGGCATCGCCGCCATCGCCATCGCCGACGAAAACTCGGTCGCCGGGATCGTGCGCGCGCATGTGGCGCTGCGCGACGTCGCCCGCAGGGCGGAGGAGCGCCGCGCGGCCCTGGCCGAAACCGGCCGCATCGGCCCGCCGGCGCCGCCGGACGCGCCGCGCCCGCCTTCGGCCGATCTGGCCTGCCTCCCGCGCCTCATCCCCGGTGCGAAACTGGTGCTGCGCGACGGCCTGACGGTGACCCGCCCTGCCGCAGGACCGCGCTGCATGGGGCCGGCTGTGCCGTCTGCTGACGCTGGGCCGCCGCCGGGCGAAGAAGGGCGATTGCGACCTGAACACGGCGGATCTGCTGGCATTCGGCGCGGGCCAGATGCTGCTTCTGCATCCGCCCGCCGGCCCCGCGCCCGGCTGGTTGCCCCGCGCCCGCCGGCTGATCGCGCGGTTTGGCGACGACATGGCCCTGGCGATGGCGCCGCGCCATGATGGCCGCGACCCCGGCCCGCTTTGCCCGGCTGGCCAATCTTGCCCGCAGCCTGGGCCTGCCCACCATCGCTTCGGCCGCACCGATCATGCATCGCGCAAGGCGCCGCCGGCTGGTCGATGTCCTGACCTGCATCCGCCACCGGGACCACCATCGACGCGCTCGGCCGCGCCGCCCAGGCCAATGCCGAACAGCGGCTGCGCCCCGAGGCCGAGATGCGCCGCATCTTCGCGGGGCATGGCGACGCGGTCGACCGGGCGGCGGCCATCGCCGCGCGCTGCCGGTTCTCGCTCGACGAGCTGGCCTATGAATACCCCTCGGAACTGACGGCGGACGAAACCCCGATCGCCCGGCTCAGCCGGCTGGCCACTGCGGGGCTGGCCGGGCGTTACCCGGCCGGGCCGCCCGCCCGGGTGCGCGCGATGATGGACCGCGAACTCGGCCTGATCGAAAAGCTCCGCTTTGCGCCCTATTTCCTGACCGTTCACGATGTGGTCGCCTTTGCGCGCTCCCGCGGCATCCTGTGCCAGGGGCGCGGTTCGGCGGCCAATTCGGTGGTCTGCTATGCGCTTGGTATCACCTCGGTCAGCCCCGAAATCGGCACCATGGTGTTCGAACGCTTCGTTTCCGAAGCCCGGAACGAGCCCCCCGACATCGATGTCGATTTCGAACATGAACGCCGCGAAGAGGTGATCCAGCACATCTACGAACGCTATGGCCGCCATCGCGCGGGGCTGTGCGCCACGGTGATCCATTACCGGGGCAAGCGCGCGGTGCGCGAGGTCGGCCGCGCCATGGGCCTGTCCGAGGACATCACCGCCGCCCTGTCGTCGCAGCTTTGGGGCTGGGGGTCGGGCGGCGTCACGGTCGAGCGACTGCGCGAGATCGGCCTTGACCCGGCCGACCGGCGGTTGGTCCAGACATTGCAGCTCTGCGCCGAAATCCGCGGCTTTCCGCGGCATCTCAGCCAGCATGTCGGCGGCTTTGTCATCACCGAAGGCCGGCTTGACGAGCTGGTGCCGGTGGAAAACGCGGCGATGGAGGATCGCACGGTCATCGCCTGGGACAAGGACGATATCGACGCGCTGGGCATCCTCAAGGTCGATGTGCTGGGGCTGGGCATGCTGACCTGCATCCGCAAGGCGTTCGACCTGATCGCCGATCACCATGGGCAACGCTGGACGCTGGCCAACCTGCCGGCCGAGGACGGGGCCGTCTATGCGATGCTGCAGAAGGCCGACAGCCTGGGCGTCTTTCAGGTCGAATCCCGCGCGCAGATGAATTTCCTGCCGCGGATGCGGCCCCGATGCTTCTACGATCTGGTGATCCAGGTGGCGATCATTCGCCCCGGGCCGATCCAGGGCGACATGGTCCATCCCTTCATCCGCAGGCGCAATGGCGAAGAGCCGGTGACCTTTCCGTCGGACGCGCTGGGCCAGGTGCTGGGCAAGACCCTGGGCGTGCCGCTGTTTCAGGAACAGGCGATGCAGATCGCCATCGTCGGCGCAGGGTTTTCGGGCGAAGAGGCCGACCGGCTGCGCCGCGCCCTGGCGACGTTCAAGAAACACGGCTCGGTGCATGCGTTCCGCCAGCGCTTTCTGGCCGGCATGCGGGCGAACGGCTATGACGCGGCCTTCGCCGAGCGGTGCTTTTCCCAGATCGAGGGGTTCGGCAGCTATGGCTTTCCCGAAAGCCACGCGGCGAGTTTCGCGCTGCTGGTCTATGCCTCGGCCTGGCTGAAACGCCATCACCCGGGGATCTTCGCCTGCGCGCTGCTGAATTCCCAGCCGATGGGGTTCTATGCGCCGGCCCAGATCGTGCGCGACGCCCGCGCCCATGGGGTCACGGTGCGCCCGGTCTGCATCAACGAAAGCTACTGGGACCACAGCATGGAACCCGATGGGCGCGGCGGGCTGGCGCTGCGTCTGGGGTTCCGACAGATCAAGTCGCTGGCCGAGGCCGACGGCCAGTGGATCGCCGCCGCCCGCGGCAATGGCTACCGGTCGGTGGAGGATGTGTGGCGCCGCGCCGGCCTGCCGCCCCGCCAGATCGCCGCCCTGGCCGAGGCGGACGCCTTTGCCGGGCTGGGGATGACGCGGCGCGACGCGCTGTGGGCCGCGCGTGCCATTGGGGGGGCGGATCCGCTGCCGCTGTTCTCGGGCGATCTGGATGGCGAGGGGATCGTCGAGCCCGCCGTCACGCTCCCCCCGCCAGCCTGGGCGAGGAACTGGCCGAAGACTACGCCGCCCTGCGGCTCAGCTTGCGCGCCCACCCGGTCGCGCTGTTGCGCGAGGTGCTGACGCCGGGCTGGCGGGTGGAGGCCGCGCTCGCCCCGGCGCTGCCGGCCGAAATCGCCGCGCCCGCCCGATCGCATGGCGCCGGCGCCGGGGCGCGCCGATGACCCTGGCCGGCCGGCCCGGCCGACCTCACGGCATTGTTTGATCCGACACGCGCAGAGCCGCGTAGACTCCCAAAACGAACCACCGATGGGGAAGATCATGGCCTTCGACGCTGCCTACGACCAGACGCTGTCCCGCCGGGCGATGAAAGCCGAGTTGCTGGACGCCGAGACCGAGTTGCAACTGGCCTATGCCTGGCGCGATCATCGCGACGAGGCCGCGCTGCACCGCCTGATCACCGCCTATATGCGGCTGGCGATCTCGATGGCCGCCAAGTTCAAGCGCTACGGCGCGCCGATGAACGATCTGATCCAGGAGGCCGGCCTTGGCCTGATGAAGGCGGCCGACAAGTTCGACCCCGATCGCGGCGTGCGGTTTTCGACCTATGCGGTGTGGTGGATCAAGGCGTCGATCCAGGATTACGTGATGCGCAACTGGTCGATGGTGCGCACCGGGTCGACCAGTTCGCAGAAGACGCTGTTCTTCAACATGCGCCGCGTCCAGGCCCGGCTCGAGCGCGAGGCGAATGCGCGCGGCGAAGAGCTTGACGGCCATCAGCTGCGGGCGCAGATCGCCCGCGAGGTCGGCGTCCCGCTGCACGATGTCGAGATGATGCAGGGCCGGCTTTCGGGTTCGGACTTCTCGCTCAACGCCACCCAATCCTCGGATGAGGAGGGGCGCGAGTGGATCGACACGCTGGAGGATGAGGATCAGGACACCGCCGGCTCGGTCGAGCACGCCCGGGATACCGGCACGCTGCGCGCCTGGCTGGCCGAGGCGCTGGGCGCGCTGAACGACCGCGAGCGCTATATCGTGGCCGAACGCAAGCTGCGCGACGAGCCGCGGACGCTCGAAAGTCTGGGCCAGGAAATGGGCCTGTCGAAGGAACGCATCCGCCAGCTTGAGGCGGCGGCCTTCAACAAGATGCGCAAGACGCTGTCGCAAAAGGGGCCTGCGGTTCAGGAACTGCTGGCCTGATGCGGGCGGCGCTGGTGGCAGCGGCGTTGGCTGCTGCCACACCGGCGGCGGCCGAGCGGATCGATGCATCGGCGCTGGAGGCGCTTCCGCCGGCGGATATCGTGATCCTTGGCGAGGTGCACGACAACCCCGCCCATCACCAGAACCAGGCCCGGGCGGTTGCGGCGCTGCAGCCATCGGCGCTTGTGTTCGAGATGCTGACGGTCGAACAGGCGCGCCGCGCCACAGCCGACAGTCGAGCCGGTCGCGACGCACTCGAAAGCGCGCTGGGTTGGGCGGAGTCGGGTTGGCCGGATTTCGGCATGTACCATCCGATCTTCGTTGCTGCGCCCGAGGCCCGCATCCATGGCGCCGCGATCCCGCGCGAGGTGCTTTTCGACGCCGTGGCCAACGGGCCGGAGGCGGCGATGGACGCCGGCGATGTGGCCCGATTTGGTCTCGACCGGCCGCTGCCCGCGCCCGAACAGGCCGCCCGGGAGGCGCGTCAGGCAGAAGCCCATTGCAACGCTCTGCCCGACACTGCGCTGCCCGGCATGGTTCTGGCGCAAAGGTTGCGTGACGCACAACTGGCCGGGGCGGCTATCGCCGCAGTCGATGCACTTGGCGGGCCGGTCGTTGTCATCACCGGCAACGGGCATGCGGAAACCGCGCGCGGCATTCCCGCCCTGCTCGACCGCGCCCGGCCCGATCTTTCGGTGCTGTCGGTCGGCCAGTTGGAGGCCGATCCGGGGCCGGAGGCGCCCTTCGATCTGTGGATCGTCACCGATCCGGTCGACCGGCCCGATCCCTGCGCAGCGTTCCATGGGCAACAGGACTCAGGGCGATGATCGTTCCCAATCTGGCCGTTGCCGACCTGCCCCGTGCCGTGGCCTTCTGGTGCGACGTGCTGGGGTTTTCGGTGCAGTTCGTGGTCGGACCCGATGCGACCATGCAGGATGGGCCCGAGGGCGGGGTGTTCGCCAGCCTCGAAAAGGGCGGCCAGCAGATCATGCTCCAGACCGCCGAAAGCCTTGGCGCGGAACTGCCCGAGGCGGTGGCCGGGTCCGCCCCGCGCGGCACGCTTTATCTGCGTGGCTGGGACCCCGATCCGGTGCTCGGCCGGCTGCCGGCGGAGCATCTGGTGAAACCGCCCTTCCGGCAATGGTACGGCATGCGCGAGGCCTATATCCGCGACCCGGATGGGCATATCCTGTGCCTGGGCGTCGCGGATGGCCCGGCGCCGGAATAGCGGCGTGGGGCGTGGGGCAGGATTTTCTGGAAAATACTGAAAAGACAGAGTTCTCTAGAAAACTCTGGCGCGAGCGGCCCGCGTCTGCGCTTGCAGGCGCGATCCGCGGCGCCTGGGAAAACGGGCGGTCGACTGCGCTTGACACGCGCCGCTTTAGACCGATTGAGCCTTATCGAGTCGCGTTATCGGTGCATTCGCCGGGAAACGCAGGCTAGAGTCCCTTGCGATCAGGTTGATCCATATCCTGCATGGCGGATGTAGTTTGCGCATTCTTCCGGGGGTGATGGCTTCGAGGGCGGATTTGAGAGCGGTTCAGAGGGTTTCGGCGCATCTGGCCGCGGCGCTGCGGACCAGAGCCTTCCGTTTGGCGAGCACCATCTCGATGGGATTGAGGTCGGGGGAGTAGGCCGGCAGAAACCGAAGCTCGGCGCCGCGTGCCTCGATGGCTGCGCGTGCCCGGGCGTTCTTGTGGACGTCGAGGGTGTCGCAGATCACGATGCCGCCCTCGGTCAGCGTCGGCGCCAGCGACTGCGCCACCCAGGCGCAGAATGCATCGCCATCCATCGCGCCCTCGATCGGCATCGGCGCGTCGATACGGTCGGTGCGCAGCCCGGCGATGAACGTGTTGTTGCGCCAGTGACCGTGCGGGACGGCGCCGACGCAGGCTGTGCCGCGCTTTGAGCGCCCGGAGCGCCGGGTCATCTTGGTATCGAACCCGCTTTCATCGATGAAAATCAGCTTATACCAAGGCGCAATGAGTTTGACTCATTGCGCCAGGTCCGGCTCCTGCCCCGCCTCCCCGCCCAACCACCAATCTTGACCCTTTGGATAGGACAAGATTGTTGGTTGGGCGGGGAGGAAGGGCGCGGGAGGCGGATAACGGTCATCGTCAGTGACCGTTGGTATGAAGCCCAGCGTCACGCCAAAGGCGTGCCTTCGGCACGACGCCGACAGATCGCGGGCCGAGCGGAAGCTGGACACGTCCGGCAGTGTCGCGGCAAGGACGCTGGCGGTGATCGGCCCGATCCCGGGCAGTGAGCGCCGGTTCGCCGGAGGCGACAAACCGTCCGGGGGGGGCTGTTGAATAACCTCGGTCATGTAGCTGGGAGCGGCGTCCACCGGGCGCAGCGTCCCGCAGGCGTGCGGTGGATAAGGAATGTGGCGATGGCCGATTTCTTGAGGTTCATGGCGATGGCGGTCAGGAGGGCCTGTATCTTCGTGTTTTCGAGACCCCTGCGGATGGCTCTGTTCAGTCCATGAAGCGTCTTGGCGGTGCCGTGTGTGCCTTCCACTCGCCAGCGGTGGCGGGAGTAGATCGCGTGTTCTTCGTCACCCCATGCCGTGCGATTGCGCCGGGCCCGCAGGATAGTCGCATGGTTGGCGACGATATGCACCCGACGGGATGGCACACCTTGCGGCAGGCACTGCGCCTTGAGAGGGCAACGCGCGCAGTCGCGCCGGTCGGCACGATACCACTTGCCGGATTTCGTGCTGTTACGGGGTTTGAGCCGCTTCTTCGCCGGACACCGGACAACGTCGTGATGGGGATCGAACTTGAATCGCCCGGTCGCAAAGCCCTTCGCGCCCCTGCGGCGCGTGGTGCGAAGGGGCGGAATGACCGCTTCGATCTGGCGTCGTTCAAGCGCGGCGTATACCCGCCCCACGCCATGGATCGTGTCCGCCGTGATCCGGTCCGGGGGAGCCCCAACTGTGTCTTCGATGGCGTCGAGGCGCTCTTCGAACCGGCCCGTGTCATGCTGTTCACCGGTCACAATCTCGTCGTGCCGAAGGCACGCCTGCGGCGTGACATCGACCACGACGCCTTCCTGGTCATCCACCGCCGTGTGCTGCTTGCAGGTTGGCCGCAACGGCGCCTTCGACGACGTTGCCGTCGCCAGCGGTTTCTCGAACCGGTGGCGCAACCGCTGGCAACTCGCATCCGGATCCGTGCGGCAAAGCTTCTTGAACGCGCCGCTCGTGCGCGCATCCCGCTCGGTGTTATTGGCCTTCTCCACCGCATCGAGATGGCGCGCGACCCGTGCATCCATACTGACATTCGCCCGGATCAGACTGGCATCGATGCGGACCGTCTCGGTCGAAACAAGCCCGGCCAACCGGCACTGCTGCACAACACGGACAAAGACCCGGCGAAAGACGTCTTCGCCCCAGCGTTGGCGGATGCGCGTCAGCGAGGAATGATCCGGCAGGGCCTCGTGCAGCGCGTAGCCGATGAACCAGCGGATCGCGAGATTGACCTGGGCTTCGCGCATGAGCCGCCGGTCATGAACGAAGCCGAGCGACACAAGCCAGCCAGCATCAGGCGCACGGCAACTTCGGGATCGATGCCAGGACGGCCATTCTCGGCACAATAAAGATCAGCCACCTCAGCGCGAAGCCACCCAAGATCGAGGACATGATCGATCTTCACCAGAACGTGGTCATCGGGAACCGAACTCCGCAACGACCCGGTGATGAACAGTTCCAACTGATCTCGTTCTTTCCGCCCCAACATCGCAGCCTCCCAATACCTCATAGCGGAAGTGAATCAGGAGCTCGGGGCTTTTTCAACAGCCCCATTCTCAATGACCGCTGGTATCAGCCTTCGCCCAGCACCCGAAGCCGCCGGATCAGGCTGGAGGTATCCCAGCGCCCGCCGCCATCGCCTGGACGTCCTTGTAGAACTGATCGACCAGCGCGGTGACCGGCAGGGCGGCGCCGTTGCGGTTCGCCTCGGCCAGGCAGATGCCCAGATCCTTGCGCATCCAGTCGACGGCAAAGCCGAAATCGAATTCGTCGTCCAGCATGGTCTTGTGCCGGTTGACCATCTGCCACGACCCGGCCGCGCCCTGGGAAATGACCTCGGCCACCGCCGCGCCATCAAGCCCGCCTTCTGGGCAAAATTCAGCCCCTCGGCCAGGCCCTGCACCAGCCCCGCGATGCAGATCTGGTTGACCATCTTGGTCAGTTGGCCCGCCCCGTCTCCCCCATCCGGCGGCACATCCTGGCATAGACCGCCATCACCGGCTCGGCCTTGTCATAATCGGCCTGCGGACCGCCGCACATGATCGACAGCTGCCCGTTCTCGGCCCGGCCTGCCCGCCCGAAACGGGCGCATCGACAAAACCCGCGCCGCGCGCCGCCGCATCGGCCGCGAGATGCCGCGTCACCTCGGCCGACACGGTGGTGTGATCGACGAACACCGTCCCCGGCCCCATCGATTCGAAGCGCCCTGCCACGCCTTCGCACACGCTGCGCAAATCGTCGTCATTGCCGACGCAGGCGAGCACGATCTCGGCGCCCTCGGCCGCGCCGGCGGGCGTCGCCGCGCGGCCGCCATATTCGGCGACCCAGGCTCGGCCTTCGTCCCGGTGCGGTTGTACACCGTCACGTCATGCCCGGCCGGGCAGATGCCCCGCCATCGGATACCCCATCACGCCAGTCCCAGAAATGCCACCTGTGCCATGCCGCCCCTTGCCAATCTGCCGCCAACCGGTTTTCGCTGGCCCGCGATATGACGTGGCGCATTCTCTCCGGTCAACCGCATGCTGATCCTGTTCGCTGGCTGTTGGCGGTGACCGTGGCGGCGCTGGCGCTGGCTGCGCTTGGCGTGCGGCGCGGTTTGGATCGCGTCGCGCTCGCTGCCGATTACGATGCGACACTGCGGGTCGCGGGGGCTGTCGGCCCCGGTGGAGATCGTGCGCGATGTGCACAATGTGCCGCATGTCTTCGGGCGACGGATCCGGATGTCTTCTTCGGTCTCGGCTTTGCCCATGCGCAGGACCGGCTGTGGCAGATGACGATTGCTGCGGCGCACCGCCCAGGGCCGGCTTTCGGAACTGTTTGCGAGCGAACGCTGGCGGTGGACCGCCTGTTGCGTCAACTCGACCTTTATGGGCTGGCCCAGCAATCGGTGGCCGGTCAGGACGGCTATGCGCAGGCCGCGCTCGACGCCTATTCAGCCGGGTTCAACGCCTGGCTTGACGCGGTCAATCGCGCGCGGCGGGCCGCGGTGCGCCGAATTCTTTCTGTTCCGCCCGGAAATCGCGCCCTGGACCCCGGCCGATTCGATCGCCATCCACAAACTGATGGCGCTTGACCTCACCGCGCATCTGACGGCCGAGGTGCGCCGCGCCCGCGCCGCGCTGGCGCTGCCGCCCGAAAGGCTGCGCGACATCCTGCCCGAAGTGCCGGGCGCGGGCACCGCCGTGCCGATGGATTCCGCCAGCGGGCTGTCCCGCCCGCGCAGCGCCGCCAACGGCCCGGCCCTGCCCGGCGCCGGGCTGCCCGGGGCGTCGAACGCCTGGGCGGCGATGCCCGAGCGCGCCGCGGCGGGCGGCACCCTGCTGGCGGGCGATCCGCATCTGGGCTGTCGGCGCCATCGCGTTGGTATCTGGCCCGGCTGGAACTCGCCTCGGGCGGGGTGATCGGCGGCACGATACCGGGCATGCCGCTGGTGCTGGCCGGCCGCAGCGACCGGTTGGGCTGGGCCTCGACCACCGCGGGTGTCGACGATCAGGACCTCTATGTCGAGGAACTCAATCCCGCCAATCCCGAGGAATACCGCACCCCCGCGGGCTGGCAGCCCTTCGCGGCAAGGCAAGTGCTGATCGGTGTCGCCGGCGGCCCGGCCGAACGGGTCACCCTGCGCTGGACCGAGAACGGCCCGGTCCTGCCGCAAGGCGCCTATGACGCCGACCTGGTCACGCCGGCGGGCCATGTGATGAGCCTGGCCTGGACCGTGCTCGACCCCGACGACGGTCGATCAGCGCCGTTCTGGGCATCATGCGGGCGCCCGACCTGGTCAGCGCCCTGGCCGCCGGCGCCGATCTGGTGGGCCCGGCCAGAATGTGGTGCTGGCCGACCGCGGCGGCATCGCGCTGCAGCTGATGGGCGGGTGCCGCGCCGCGACGCCGATCACCAAAGCCAGGGCCGCCTGCCTTCGCCGGGCTGGCGGGTGGAAAAACCGCTGGCAGGGGCGTTCCCCTATGCGGAGAATCCGCGCATCGTGAACCCGCCCGAAGGCATCGTCGGCAACACCAACAACAAGGTCACCGACGCCCCCTTTCCGCGCCATCTGAGCTTTCGCTACGGCGACAGCCAGCGCATCCAGCGCTGGCAGAAACTGATGGGCGAACGCGAGGTGCATACCCGCGACAGCTTCATCGAGGCGCAGCTTGACACGGTCTCACCGGCGGCGCGCACGCTGCTGCCGCTGATCGCCCGCGATCTGTGGTTCACCGGCGAGCCGGCGCCGGCGCGCACGGTCGAGGGGCGGCGCGCGCGGGCGCTGCTGCTGCTGGCCGAATGGAATGGCGAGATGAACGAACACCGGCCCGAGCCGCTGATCTATGCCGCCTGGATCCGGGCGCTGAACGAGCGGCTGATCCGCGACGAGCTGGGCCCGCTGGCCGCGCAATTCCAGCGCCCCGACCCGCTGTTCCTGGAACGGGTGTTCCGCGACACGGGCGGCGCGGCCGCCTGGTGCGACGTGGTGCAATCGAGCCGGCGCGAAAGCTGCACGGACATTGCCCGGCAGGCGCTCGACGCTGCGCTGCTGGCGCTCTCCGAACGCTATGGCCCCGAGCCGGCCGCCTGGCGCTGGGGCGACGCGCATGTCGCCCACCACGATCACGAGGTGCTGGGGGCGATCCCGCTGCTGGCCTGGGCGTCAACATCCGCCAGTCGACATCGGGCGGCGACCACACGCTGATGCGCGGACAGACCGCCGCACGCGGGGCCGAGCCGTTTGCCAACATCCATGCCGCCGGCTATCGCGGGGTCTACGATTTCGCCGACCCCGACAGTTCCGTCTATATCCAGGCGACCGGGCAGTCGGGGCACTTCCTGTCGGCCCATTACGACGATCTGGGCGAGTTGTGGCGGCGCGGCGAGTATATCCCGATGAGCCTCGATCCCGATCTGGCCCGCGCGGCGGCGGTGGGGGTGACCCGGCTGGAACCGGCCGAATAGTCAAATACCGGGCGGCACTGAGCGTGATACCAGGCTGCAATGAGCGTGACTCATTGCAGCGTGTCCGCCTCCCGCCCCGCCTCCCCGCCCAACCGCCAGTCTTGTCCTATCCCAAGCGTCAAGATTGGTGGTTGGGCGGGGAGGAAGGGCGCGGGAGGCGGCGAACGGTCATTCTCAATGACCGTTGGTATTATCGTTTCCAAACAGGACACTGCGCGCCCGCCGTGGGGCGGGCGGGCGAATCCCGTTCGATGCGACAAGCCCCAGAATGACCGCTCGGGTGAGTCACACGCATTGCGCCTTGCGATCAGGCAACCATCGCCTCGGCCCGGCGCAGATCGACGCTGACCAGCTGGCTGACCCCCTGCTCGGCCATGGTGACGCCAAACAGCCGATCCATCCGTGCCATGCTGATGGCGTTATGCGTGATGATCAGGAACCGGGTCTCGGTGCGCCGCGTCATTTCGTCCAGCAGGTCGCAGAACCGCCCGACATTGGCATCGTCGAGCGGCGCATCGACCTCGTCGAGAACGCAGATCGGCGCCGGATTGGCCAGAAAGACCGCAAAGATCAGCGCCAGCGCGGTCAGCGTCTGCTCGCCGCCCGACAACAACGACAGCGTCGCCAGCCGTTTGCCGGGGGGCTGCGCCATGATCTCGAGCCCGGCTTCCAGCGGATCGTCGCTTTCGACCAGGACAAGCTTGGCGGTGCCGCCGCCGAAAAGATGCGCAAAAAGCGCGGCAAAATGGCCGTTCACCGTTTCGAACGCGGTCAGCAATCGCGCCCGGCCCTCACGGTTGAGGCCCGCAATGCCCTCGCGCAGGCGGGCGATGGCGGGTTTCCAGATCGCGCTTTTCCTCGACCAGCCGGTCATGTTCGATGCGCAGTTCGCGGGCATCTTCCTCGGCCCGCAGGTTCACCGCGCCCAGCGCGTCGCGCTGGCGTTTCAGCCGCAGGATGTCGGCCTCCAGCCGGTCGGCCGGCATGGCCAGATCGGCCGTCTCGGGCAGCGCCGCCCGCAGGCCGTCGGGGTCGGTGTCGGTCTCTTCGGCGATCCGGGTTTCGGCGTCGGCAAGCGCGGTGGCGGCACCGTCGCGCACCGCTTCGGCGCGGGCCCGGGCCTCGCGCGCCTCGGACGCCGCGCGTTCGGCCGTCCGTTCGGCCGTCGACGCCTGGCGCAGCACCGCTTCGGCCTCGGCCAGCGCATCGGCCGCGCTTTGGCGGTTGGTCTCGGCCGCCGCCCGGGCCTCGGCCAGCCGGGCGCGATCGGCGGCGATCGCCTCGGGCGCGCCTTCGGCCTCGACCAGCGCCGCGCGGGCTTCTTCGGCCTCGGCCGCCAATTCGGCGATCCGTGCCGTCGCCGCCCCGGCCCGGTCACGCCAGACACCGGATTCGCGGGCAATCTCGGCCTGGCGGGCGGCGCGCGCCGCATGGGCGCGTTCCGCCGCACCCGCTTCGGCCCGTGCCGCCAGCATCGCGGCGCGGGCCTGCGAAACGGTGTCGCGCTGCGCCGCCATCTGCCGGCGCGCCGCTTCGGGATCGGCAAGCCCGGCTTGCGCCTGCCGCGCCTCTTCCAGCCGGGTCCGCGCCGCCGTGCCGGCCTGTTCGGCCCGTTCCGCCGCATCCCGCGCCGCGGCGCGCCGGCTGTCGGCCCGATGTGCGGCCGCTTCGGCCTCGGCCCGGGCGCGCAGGGCGCCGGTTCGCTCGGCCTCGGCCCGGTCGCGCGCCGCCCGGGCATCGGCGACGCGGTCGGCGGCCCCCTTACGGTCCGCCTCGGCGGCGGCCTGCGCGGCCTGCGCTTTGGCCTCGGCCGCCCGTGCCTCGGTCAGTTCGGCGCGCAGCGCGACCAGGCGGTTCGCCCGCGCCAGCCTTTCGGCCGCGGCATTCGCCGCCCCGGCCGGCCGGACCAGCCCGTCCCAGCGCCACAGATCGCCCTGGCGGCTGACCAGCGCCTGGCCGGGCGCAAGCCCCGGCTGCAGCCCTGCGCCCGCCTCGGGCGACACCAGCCGACAAAGCCCAGCCGCCGGCCCAGCGGCCCGGGCAGGCTGACATGGGGCGCGAGCGGCACCACGCCGGCCGGCCATGGCGGCGCCTCGACGATATCGAGCCTGGCCCAGCTTGCCGCGGGGTCGGTCAGATCGGCGCCCAGCACCGCCCCCAGAGCCGCCTCGAAACCCGGCTCCACGGCGATGTCATCGATCAGCGCCGCGCCTTCGGACCGGGATCGGCGAGCTTTTCGAGCGCCGTCACCTCGGCTGCGAGGGCCCGCGTGCGGGCGCCGGCCTCGCCCAGGGCGGCGCGCGCAGCGGTTTCGGCCTGACGGGCCGCGGCCAGCACGGCTTCGGCCGCGTCGAGCGCCGCGCCGGCGCGATCGGCGGCCTGTTGCGCCGTTTCGGCCGCTGCCACCGCGCGGTCCCTGGCCGCGCGCGCGGCCGTTGCCGCCGCCCCGGCCGTCGCGACTTCCTGCTGGGCGGCGGCCATGTCGCGCGCGGCCCGGTCGGCTGCCGCGCTTGCATCGGCCTCGGCCCGATTGGCCGATTCGCTGGCGGCCTGCAGGCGGCCGGCCTCTTCGGTCAGACGGTCGAGCCGCGCCTCCGCGGCGCCCAACCGCGCTTCGGCCGTGGCGGCCGCCGCGCGCAGCCGGTCGAGTGTGGCGTCGGCGCCCGCCTCGGCCTCGGCCAGCGTTGCCTGTTCCTGTTCCAGCGCGGCACCGGCGGCCTGGGCGTCCGCCAGCAGCGCCTCCTCCCGGCTGCGGTCGCGCTCGGCCCGCGCCGCCCGGCCGCGCGCCGCCTCGATGGCGGCCTCGGCCCGGGCTGCCCGATCGGCCAGCCGGGCGGCTTCGGCCTCGAGCCTGGCGCGGGCCGCCTCGGCCGCGGCGGCGTTTTCGCGCAAGGGCGGCATGGCGGCATCCGCGGCTTCGCGCGCCCGCGCGGTGCGGCCGGCTTCGGCCTCGGCGGCGGCGGCAGCGGCCAGCGCGCCGCCCAGCGCGCCTTCCCGGGCGGCCAGCGCGTCGCGCGCATCGGCCCAGCGCCGATAGAGCGCCTGTGCCTCGACCATGCGCAATTCGGCCGCGATCTCGCGATAGCGGGCGGCCTGTTTGGCCTGTCGGGCCAGCTGGGCGAGTTGCTGGGCCAACCCGTCGATCACATCGTCGACCCGGGTCAGATTGGCCGCGGTGGCGTTCAGCTTCAGTTCCGCCTCGTGCCGGCGCTGCCACAGGCCGGAAATGCCGGCGGCCTCTTCCAGCACCCGGCGCCTTGCGGCGGGCTTGGCCGCGATCAGCTCGGCGATCTGGCCCTGCCGCACCAGAGCCGGCGAATGCGCCCCGGTCGAGGCATCGGCGAACAGCATCTGCACGTCGCGCGCCCGCACCTCGCGGCCATTGACGCGATAGGCCGATCCCAGATCGCGGGTGATCCGGCGCAGGACCTCCAGCTGATCGGCCTCGTTCATGCCCTGCGGCGCGGTGCGGTCGCGGTTGTCGAGCGTCAGGCCGACCTCGGCATGGGCGCGCGCCGGGCGCCCCGCCGTGCCGGCAAAGATCACATCCTCCATCCCCGAACCGCGCATCGCCGTGGGCCGGTTTTCGCCCATCACCCAGCGCAGCGCCTCGAGCAGGTTCGACTTGCCGCAGCCATTCGGGCCGACCACCCCGGTCAGGCCGGGCGCGACCACCAGCTCCGTCGGATCGACGAAGCTCTTGAAGCCGTTCAGCCGCAGTCTTGTGACCTGCACGCGCGCCTGCCCCTTGCCCGGTTTTCCGGTTCTCCTGCCCGGGGCGGAGTGTTCCGCGCCGGGCGGACAAAGTCAATCGCGCGCGGGTGTCGCCCCGGCGGCGCGCGCCATCCGGTCGAGCACGGCGGTGACCAGGCCCGGCTCCTTGCCGCCGGGAAAGAACGCGCCGGCGATGTCGGTGAATTCGGCGATCACCACCCGCGGTGGCGTTTCGGCCTGCAGCAGCTCGGCCCCGGCGGCGCGAAACAGTGCCCGCAAGGTCGGGTCGATGCGCGCGATCGGCCATGTCCCGGGCAGCGCGTCGGCCGTCATCTGGTCAAGCCTGGCCTGGCGATCGACCGCGGTGTCGAGCAGGCTGCGAAACAGGTCGCGATCGGCCTCGGCCCATTCGGTGCCATCGGCATCGACGGCCCCGAAGCGGTGCGTCTCGAACACCAGCCGCACCTCTTCGAGCGCGGCATCGGCGGCCTCCATCTCGAACAGGGCCTGCACGGCATAAAGCCGGGCCGCCGATTGCGCCTGGTGCCGGGCCGCGACGGTCATGCGAGGTCAAGGCCGCCAGGTGGCGGGCGAAAGCCGACGCCCTTCGCCTCCGGCCCGAAACGGCGCGACAGGGCGATCAGATGCAGCGCCGCCGCCGCTGCGCCGCCGCCCTTGTCGCCCCGGGTCGGGTCGGCGCGGGCCATCGCCTGGTCGTGGTCTTCGACCGTCAGAATGCCGTTGCCGATACAGGCCCCTTCAAGGCCCAAAAGCGTCAGCCCATGGGCGGATTCGTTGCAGACCGTCTCGTAATGCGAGGTCTCGCCGCGGATCACGCAGCCGAGCGCGACAAAGCCGTCGAAATTCGACTGCCGATGGGCGATCCGGATGGCCTGCGGCACCTCCAGCGCGCCCGGCACCTCGACGGTTTCATGCGCCGCCGCGACGGCCTCCAGCTCGGCCCGTGCGCCGGCCAGCAGCGCATCCGCGATGTCGCGATAGAACGGCGCGCAAACGATCAACAGCTTCAGCGGCCGGTCGAAGGCGGGTCGCGGCAGCGTGTATTCGGTCCCGGCCATCGCGCCTATCCCTCGGCAATCGGCCGGGTGCCGCAGATCGAAAGGCCATAGCCCTCCAGCCCGACCGGGCGCGGCGCCGGTGAATTGGTCAGCAATTCCATCTCGGTGATCCCAAGGGCTCCCAGAATCTGCGCGCCCAGCCCGTATTGCCGGATGGTCTGGGGCGAGGCCGCGCCAACCGCCATCTTCATGCCGGTATCGCGCAGCAGCACGACGACCCCGCGCCCTTCGGCGGCAATGGCGCGCATCGCGGCAGCCATCTGGCCGGCCCGGCCGGGCGTCAGGGCCAGCACATCCTCGAGCGGGTTCAGCGCATGGATGCGCACCAGTACCGGGCCGGGCGTGGTCAGGTCGCCCTTCGACAGGGCGATGTGTTCGGCGCCCTGAATCTCGTCGGTGAAGACGCGCATCAGCCAGTCGCCGCCAAACTCCGAGGTGACCGGGCGGGTCGCGCTTTCGCGCACCAGATTGTCGTGGCGGCGGCGATAGGCGATCAGGTCCGAGATGGTGCCGATCTTCATCGCATGGCGCTGGGCAAAGGCGATGAGGTCGGGCAGCCGCGCCATGGTACCGTCTTCCTTCATGACCTCGCAGATCACACCGGCGGGCGTCAGCCCGGCCAGCCGGGCGATATCGACCGCCGCCTCGGTGATGGCCGGCGCGGACCAGCACGCCGCCATCGCGGGCGCGCACCGGAAAGATATGGCCCGGCGTCGCGATGTCCTGCGGCCCGCTGGCCGGATCGATGGCCACGGCGACGGAGCGCGCCCGATCATGCGCCGAGATGCCGGTCGTCACCCCTTCGCGCGCCTCGATCGACACGGTGAAGGCGGTCTCGTGGCGCGACGAGTTGGTCGACGCCATCAGTGGCAGGCCCAGCGCGTCGATCCGTTCGCCCGTCATGGCCAGGCAGATCAGCCCGCGGCCATGGGTCGCCATGAAGTTGATCGCGTCGGGCGTGGCCATCTGGGCGGGGATCACCAGATCGCCCTCATTCTCGCGATCCTCGTGATCGACCAGGATGAACATCCGGCCGTTGCGGGCATCCTCGATGATCTCGTCGGCCGACGCGATGGCGTCCTGGAATTCCTCGGTCATGGCTGCTCCGCCAGCCGGGCGACATAGCGCGCCAGCATGTCGACCTCGATATTGACGCGGTCGCCGGTGCGGATGCCGCCCCAGGTGGTGACCGCCTTGGTGTGCGGGATCATGTTGACGGAAAACGCCGCGCCATCGACCGTGTTCACCGTCAGCGAGGTGCCGTTGAGCGCCACCGACCCCTTGGCCGCGATGTATCTGGCCAGGCCCTCGGGCGCGCGAAACGTCACCACGGTCGATGCGCCGGCATCGGCCATCTCCTGCACCTCGGCCACCCCGTCCACATGGCCCGACACGATATGGCCGCCCATTTCGTCACCCAGCCGCAACGACCGTTCGAGATTGACGCGCGTGCCCCCTGCCCAGGCGCCCAGCGTGGTTTTCGACAGCGTCTCGGCCGAGATGTCGACGCCGAACCAGTCCGGCCCCTTGTCGGCCACGGTCAGGCACACCCCGTCGCAGGCGATCGAGGCGCCGATCGCCACGTCATCCATCGCCCGGTCGCAGCCGATCTCGGCGCGCAGATCGCCCGCCCGGTCGAGCCGCCGGACGGTTCCGACCGCGGTAACGATGCCTGTGAACATGATGCTCCCTTCCGGCGGCGGCACCTAGCCCGCCATGCCGTCCGGGGCAAGCGCGAACAGGTGACAGCGCGCGCCGGCCATGGCAGAAGGCGCCGGTGAAGGACGGCAGGCATCCCTGGCAGGCGGTATCGCGGTTCGCCGGCGCGGGTCGGCGGTTCCTGTTCCTGCAGGGGCCGCATGGGCCGTTTTTCGCGCAACTGGGGCGCCTGTTGCGCCGTTCCGGCGCCGAGGTCCGCCGCGTCGGCTTCAATGCCGGCGACGCGCTGTTCTGGCCCGACCGCGCCGGCTATATCGGCTTTCGCGATCCACCCGAGGCATGGCCGGCGCGGCTCGATGCGCTGATCGCCGAACACGGCATCACCGATATCGCGCTTTACGGCGATGCGCGGCCGGTGCATGCGGCGGCCGCTGCGACGGCGCGCCGGCTTGGCCTGACCCTGCATGTGTTCGAGGAAGGCTATCTGCGGCCCTATTGGGTGACCTATGAACGGGGCGGGGCGAATGGCAACTCGCCGCTGATGGGCATGGGCATCGACGCGATGCGCGCGGCGCTTGGCGCGGCCGGCGGTGCGCTGCCCGCCGCGCCCGCGCGCTGGGGCGATCTGCGGGCGCATGTGCTTTACGGAGCGCTCTATCATTTTCCCGTTCTGGCGCTGAATGCCGGCTATCCCGGTTTTCGGCCGCATCGCGACCTGACCGTCGGGCAGGAGTTTCGGGCCTATTTTCGCCGGCTCGTCGCGCTGCCCGCCCATGCGACCCGCCGCCATGTGGCGACCCGTCGGGTGCTGCGCGGCGGCTTTGCCTATCACCTGGTGCTGTTGCAGCTGGCGCACGATTCTTCGGTCCGCAACCACAGCCGGTTTTCGGCCATGGAGCAGGTGATCGACATCTGCCTCGCCGCCTTTGCCCGGGGCGCGCCGACCCATCACCATATCGTCGTGAAGGCGCACCCGCTCGATGACGGGCGGGCGGATCTGCGCCGGCATCTGCGGCAAGGCGCGGCCATGCGGGGCCTCGCCGGGCGGGCGCATTTCCTGCCGGGCGGCAAGCTTGGGCCGCTGCTCGATGTCCGCGCGCAGTGTCGTCACGGTCAACTCCACCGCCGCGCAGCAGGCGCTGTGGCGCGGCCTGCCGGTGCGCGCACTGGGCCAGGCGGTCTATGGCAAGCGGGAACTCGTTTCCGACCAGCCTTTGGCAGACTTCTTTGCCGATCCGCGACCGCCCGACCTGGCCGCCTATGCCGACTATCGGCGCTTTCTCTTGGCAACGTCGCAGATTTCGGGCAGCTATTACTCGGCAGCCGGCCGGCGTCGGGCGCTGCCGGTTCTGGCCGACCGGATGCTGGACCCGGAAAATCCCTATGGCGACCTCGCAGTTTGCTGCAATTCCGCCACACAACTATCTAGGGTTGTTGACGCTTCGGTGTCGCTCCTTGCCACATGACCGAAAGCCGGGCTATCCGGATCGCTAGATCACAAGAACGACGCGGCCGCCGGGCCGGGCCAGACGTGGAGGCAACGCGCGCCATGGAACGCTGGAAGACAGGTGCAGGGCACGGATTCCTGCAGGTGTTGGCCATCCTTGTCGCGGCCACGGTATTGGCGGGATGCGGCATGCCGCGCACCGGCCCCACCAAGAGCGAGCTGTTCAGCGGCACGGGGGTCGAACTGGGCGACGCGCTGCTTGTCGTGGTCGACGAGAACGTGGTCCGGGCGACGGCCGAACCGCCCGCGCATGGCTTCGGCGCGACGTTCCGCAACGCCCAGCCTGTCGGCGCGGACGAGATTCGCCCCGGCGACGTGCTGGGCCTGACCGTGTTCGAGAACATCGATCAGGGCCTCTATGCCAGCGCCGCCCAGGGATCGACGCCGCTGCGGGAAATCCAGGTCGACGGATCGGGCCATATCTTCGTGCCCTATGCCGGGCGCATCCTGGCCGCCGGCAACACGCCCGAACAGCTGCGGCAGATCATCACGGCCAAGCTCGACCTGCAAACGCCGGACCCACAGATCCAGGTCACCCGGCTGGCCGGCGACGGCGCAACGGTCAGTATCCTCGGCGGGGTGGGCGCGCCCGGGGTCTATCCGATCGAGCGGTCGACGCGCACCCTGGCACCGATGCTGGCCGGTGCCGGCGGGATCGCCATCGAGGAAGAGGTTGCGCTGATCTCGGTCACGCGGGGCACCAGCCGCGGCACCATCTGGCTGGAAGACCTCTACGACAATCCGCATAACGACATCGCGCTGCGCCCCGGCGACCGGATCGTGGTGGAACAGGACCGGCGTGCCTTTACCGCGCTTGGCGCGACCGGGGCCCAGACCCGGGTGCCGTTCGACCGGGCCGAGCTGTCGGCGATGGAGGCGATCGCGCTCGCCGGCGGGTTGAGCGCGCAACTCGCCGACCCCACGGGCGTCTTCGTGCTGCGCGACGAACGGCCCGAAGTGCTGCGCGGGATGCTGGGCGATGCGTCGATCCAGGGCGAGCGCAAGGTCGTCTATGTCCTCGACTTCACCCAGCCGAACGGCATTTTCGAGGCGCGCGATTTCATGATCCGCGACGACGACACGATCTACATCACCGAGGCGCCGTTCTCGCAGTTCAACAAGGCGCTGGCGGCGGTGTCGCTGCCGGTCAACACCGCCGGATCGATCAGGACGCTTGCCCGGTAATCGTCCCCGCGGCGAGGGCTGGATCGCCCCGGCGCGGCCGCTCCATGTCTACACGCCCGGGCTGCTGCGCGGCCGCGTGCGACGCATCCTGCAACTGGCCGGCTGGGCGCCGCGGCTTGGTCTGCCGGGCAAGGGCGGCACCGTCGGGGTGTGGGGCCTGCGCCGAACCGCCCGACGGGGCGTGGCGATTGCCCGGGCGCGCGGCGCCCGGCTGATCCGGATCGAAGAGGCGTTCCTGCGCGGCCTCCATCCCGGCCGCAGCGGCGCGCCGCCGCTTGGCCTGATGATCGACGGGGCGGGCGTGCATTACGACCCGGCGCAACCGTCAGAGCTGGAACGGCATCTGGCGACCGCGTCGTTCGACGATCCGGCCCATCTTGCCCGGGCAGCGGCCGCGCGGGCGCGCTGGCAGGGGCTCGGCTTTGGCAAGTTCGCCGCCAGCGACCCGGCGGCCGAGACCCCGGAACCGGGATATGTGCTGGTCGCCGATCAGCTGCGCGACGACGCCTCGGTCATCGCCAGCGGCGCCGGGCCGGATCGGTTTCGCGCCATGCTGGCCGCGGCCCGGGCCGAGCACCCGGATGCCCGCATCGCCATCCGGACCCATCCCGAAACTGCAGCCGGTTTCCGGGCCGGCCATTTCGGCCCGGCCGATGCCGATCGGCGCACCGAATGGGTCGCCGGCCCGGTGTCGCCATGGAAACTGATCGCCGGCGCCCGGGCGGTCTATACCGTTTCCTCGCAGCTTGGTTTCGAGGCGATCTGCATGGGCCGGCGCCCGGTCGTGTTCGGCGGCCCGTTCTATGCCGGCTGGGGGCTCAGCGAGGATCGCGTCGCGGTGCCGCGCCGCAGCCGCCGGCTGAATGCCGATCAGCTGTTTGCCGGCGCGATGCTGGACCTGCCGGTGTGGTACGACCCCTATCGCGACCGGCTTTGCGCGCTTGAAGACGTGCTCGACACCATGGCCGCGCTGCAGCGCGCCTGGGTCGAGGATCGCCATGGCCATGTCGCCTTTGGCATGCGTCGGTGGAAGCGCCCGCATCTCCGGCGCGTCTTTGGCGGCGGGGGCGCCGGCGCGGCCGTGCGGTTTTGCGGCGATCCGGCGCGGGCCGGCCGGCTGGCGCAGGCGCGCGGCGCCCCTCTGCTGGCCTGGGCCTCGGCGGCGGCGCAGCTTGGTACGGTGCCCGATGGCGTCGTTCTGCGCCGGGTCGAAGATGGGTTCCTGCGCTCGCGCGGGCTGGGCGCGGCGCTCATCCCGCCGCTTTCGCTCGTCGCCGACGATCTGGGCATCTACTACGACGCCACGCGGCCGTCCCGGCTGGAATGGCTGATCGACGCCGCGCGCGACCTGCCCGGGCCCGAGCGCGAGCGCGCGGCGCGTCTGCGCGCGCGGCTCGTCGCCCTTGGGGTGACGAAATACAATCTTGGCGGCGGCGCAGGGGTGCCCGACGCGCAGGGCAGACCGGTAATCCTGGTCGCGGGCCAGGTGGCCGACGACGCCTCCGTCCGGCTGGGATGCGGTGCGCTTGCCAGCAATGCCGCGCTGCTCGCCGCGGCGCGTGACGCCAATCCGGCCGCCTTCCTGGTCTACAAGCCGCACCCCGATGTCGAGGCCGGGCTGCGCCCCGGCGCGCTGACAGCGACCGAAAGCGCCGCGGCCGACCATGTCGCGCGCGCCACCGATCCGCTTGCGCTGATCGGGGTCGCGGCCGAGCTCTGGACGCTGACCTCGCTTTTGGGGTTCGAGGCGTTGCTCCGCGGCGTGCCGGTCACCTGCCTTGGCGCGCCCTTCTATGCCGGTTGGGGGCTGACCCGCGATCTGGGCCCGGTTCCCGCCCGGCGCCGGGCCGGCGTGCCGCTCGACGGGCTGGTCCATGCCGCGCTGATCGCCTATCCGCGCTATTTCGATCCGGCAAGCGGCCTGCCCTGCCCGCCCGAGCTTGCCGTCGAGCGCCTGGCCGACGGCCGCACGCCGCAGCACGGTCCGGCCTGGTATCTGCCGGGCCGCGCCCAGCGCTTGCTCGACGGGTCCGTCAAGGCCTGGCGGCGTCCGCTGCGTTAACCCGCGCTTAACCCTTCCTGCGTGACCTGCGCGCCATGGCAAAGCGGCCCAAGGCGATGGGGGAGGCGCCGCTGCCCGGTTTCGACCGGGCGGCGAAGATACCGCTGCGTCCGCCCAAATCCATGCCCGACCCGGCACCGGCACATCACCTGAACCATCGCGAAAGGCTGCGCGCGCGGTTTCTGCAGGGCGGGGCCGACGCCCTGCCCGATTACGAATTGCTGGAACTGGTGCTGTTCCGGGCGATCCCGCGGCGCGACGTCAAACCGCTGGCCAAGGCGCTGCTGGCCGAATTCGGCGATTTCAACGCGGTGCTGGCTGCGCCGGCGGAACGGCTGCGGACGGTGCCCGGGATCGGCGATTCGGCGATCTGCGAATTCAAGGTGGTCGAGGCCGCCGCGCACCGCATGGCCCGGGCGCGGGTGATCGACCGGCCGGTGATCTCGTCCTGGCAGGCGCTGCTCGACTATTGCCGGATCTCGATGGCGCATCGCGAGATGGAGCAATTCCGCATCCTGTTTCTCGACCGCAAGAACGTGCTGATCGCCGATGAAATCCAGTCCCGCGGCACGGTCGACCATGTGCCGGTCTACCCGCGCGAGGTGGTCAAGCGGGCGCTGGCGCTGAACGCCTCGGCGCTCATTCTGGTGCACAACCACCCATCGGGCGATCCGACCCCGTCCGAGGCGGACATCGCCATGACCTTCGACATCCGCGCCGCCGCCGAGGCGCTGGGGATCGCAATCCACGACCACATCATCGTCGGCAAGACGCGCGAACTGAGCTTTCGCACCCATGGGTATCTGTAGCGGGTGTGGCGGGGCGGGAGGCGGACCAGCTGCACTCGGTCCCGCTCATCGCAGCTTGGTGTCCGGTCGCTACAGTCGGTCGCGCAGCGCGTACCAGATCATCCCCAGCGTCAAAAGCGGGCCGCGCAGGGCCGCCCCGCCCGGAAAGGCCGGTATCGGCACCTCTGCCATCAGGTCAAAGCGTTCGGCCTGGCCTGCGATGGCGTCTGCCATGACCTGGCCGGCAAAGGTGGCCATCGCCACACCATGGCCCGAATACCCCCCCGCCGACATGAGGTTGCCCGACAGCCGCGCGACATGGGGCAGCCGCGGCAGGGTGATCGCCAGCGTGCCGCCCCAGGCAAAGTCGATCCCGACCCCGCGCAATTGCGGAAACACCTGTTCCATCGGCCGCCGGACAAGGGCCGCGATGTCGCGGGGGAACCGCAGCCCATAGCTTTCGCCGCCGCCGAACAGCAGCCGGTGATCGGGGCTGCGGCGGAAATAGTTGATGACGAAACGCGAATCGCCCACCGCATGGTTGCCGGGCAGCAGCGCGCTTGCGCGATCCTTGCCCAGCGGTTCGGTCGCCACGATGAAATTGTTGATCGGCATCACCCGCGCCGCGACATCGGGCACCAGCCCGCCCAGATAGCCGTTGGCCGCCAGCAGGGCGAAGCGGGCGGTGACGGTGGCGCCGTCAAGCTCGATGCGCACCGGATCGCCGGGAAGAAGCCGCGTCACCCGGCTGCCCTCGAACAGGCGGACCCCGGCGGATTGCGCCGCGCGGGCCAGCCCCAGGGCCAGCTTCAGCGGGTGCAGATGGCCCGAGCCGCTATCGACCGCGCCGCCGAAATAGCCCGGCGCATCGACGAGCGCGCGCAGCCCCGCGCGGTCGAGCGGGGCGATCCGGTCATAGCCATAGACGCGCTGCAGCTTCTCGACATAGGCATGGGTGTGGCGGACATGGCGCGCCCGGTGATCGGCGTCCACCAATCCGGGCACATAGTCGCAATCGATCCGGTGCCGCGCGCACAGGCTGTGCACCAGGTCCACAGAGGCGAGGCCCAGATCCCACAGCCTTGCCGCCATCTCGCGGCCCAGCCGTGCCTCCAGCGTCTCCTGATCGACGCGCTGGCCGACGGCAATCTGGCCGCCATTCCGCCCCGAGGCGCCCCAGCCCGCGCGATGCGCCTCCACCAGCACCACATCATAGCCGCGTTCGGCCAGATGCAGCGCCGCCGACAGCCCGGTATAGCCGCCGCCGATGACGCAGATATCGGCCCGGATCGCGCCTTGCGCTTGCGGCAACGGCTCGGGCAGCGGCACGGTCGCGGCGTACCAACTGGGCGGATACCGCCCGGACCGGTCGTTCGCCGTCAGAACGTCAGGGGCGCGCACCGGCCACCATCAACCCCTGGGCCTGCAGTTCGGCATGGGTCTCGTCAAGCACCCGCGCGGCGCGGTCGATCAGCGTGTCGATCTCGGCCTTGGTGATCACCAGCGGCGGGGAGATGATCAGCGAATCGCGCACATGGCGCATCACCAGCCCGTTGGCGAAGGCGCGTTCGCGACCGATCAGCCCGGCCGTGCCGGTCTCGGCCGCGAAGGGCGCGCGGGCGGCCTTGTCGGGCGTCAGTTCCAGCGCCGCCAGCAGACCCTTCGACCGGGCCTCGCCGACCAGCGGATGATCGGCCAGCGTCGCCCAGCGTTCGGCCAGATAGGGGGCAAGATCGGCCCCGGCGCGGGTCACGATCCCCTCTTCGTCGAGGATCCGCAGGTTCTCCAGCGCCACCGCGCAGGCCACCGGATGGCCCGAATAGGTGTAGCCGTGATAGAACTCGCCGGCCGTGTTCAGCACCTCGGCGACATGCGCGGTCACCACCGACCCGCCGATCGGCTGATAGCCCGAAGAGAGCCCCTTGGCGATGGTGATGATATCGGGGCGGATGTCATAGGTCTGCGACCCGAACCATCGCCCGGTGCGGCCAAAGCCGCAGATCACCTCGTCGACGATCAGCAGGATGTCATGGGCGTCGCAGATGCGCTGGATTTCGGGCCAATAGGTGTCGGGCGGGATGATCACCCCGCCGGCGCCCTGAATGGGTTCGGCGATGAAGGCCGCGACCCGGTCTTCGCCCAGTTGGGCGATCGTCGCCTCCAACTGCCGGGCCCGGTCCAGGCCGAACGCATCGGGGTCCCTATCGCCCCCTTCGCCGTACCAGTAGGGCTGGTCGATATGGACCACATCGGGCAGCGGCAGCCCGCCCTGGGCATGCATCGCCGTCATGCCCCCCAGGCTGGCGCCCGCCATGGTCGAGCCGTGATAGGCATTGCGGCGGCTGATGATGACGGTCTTCGACGGCTGGCCGCGCGCCGCCCAATAGTGGCGCGCCAGGCGCATGTTGGTGTCGTTCGCCTCGGACCCCGAACCGGCGTAGAAGACGTGATCGAGATCGCCCGGCGCCAGTTCGGCCAGCCGCTGCGACAGCGCGATCACCGGCGGGTGCGAGGTCTGGAAGAAGGTGTTGTAATAGGGCAGTTCCAGCATCTGGCGGCGCGCCGCCTCGGCCAGTTCGGCCCGGCCATAGCCGATATTGACGCACCATAGCCCCGACATCCCGTCCAGCATCCGCTGGCCGTCGGAATCGGTCAGCCAGACCCCGTCGGCGCGGGTGATGATCCGCGCGCCCCTGGCGTTGAGCGCCGCCCCATCGGTGAAGGGATGGAGGTGATGCGCGGCATCGGCGGCCTGCAGGGCGGCGGTGTCGGGGTAATTGCCCAGATACATGAGCGGCCTCCTATTTCGGTGCCAGACGGGCGGCCCCGTCGAGCCGGATGGTCTCGCCATTGACGAAGGGCGTGCGCGCGATCCACAGCACGGTTTCGGCGAATTCCGCCGGGTCGCCCAGCCGGGCCGGGAACGGGATGCCGGCGGCCAGGCTGTCCTGCAACTCCTGGCTCATTGCGGTGACCATCGGCGTGGCGAAGATGCCCGGCGCGATGGCGTTCACCCGAATGCCGTGGCGGGCGAACTCGCGGGCCGCCGGCAGGGTCAGCGCGACGATCCCGCCCTTCGATGCGGCATAGGCGGCCTGGCCGATCTGGCCCTCGAAGGCGGCGATCGAGGCAGTGTTGACGATGACGCCCCGCTCGCCGGTGTCCAGGGGCTCGGCGGCGGCCATGCGGACGGCGGCCAGTCGCAACGTATTGAACGACCCGATCAGGTTCACCCTGACCACCCGCTCGAAGGCGTCGAGCGGCAAGGGCCCGTCGCGCCCGACGATCCGGCCGGCATCGGCGATGCCCGCGCAGTTGACCAGCAGGCGCAGGGGCCCGTGCGCGGCCGCGGCCGCATCCAGCGCCGCCGCCACCGCATCCGGGTCGGCCACATCGGCGGCGCAGCCGATGCCGCCGATCCCCTTCGCCACCGCCTGCGCCGCGCCGTCGTCCCGGTCGATCACCGCCACGCGCGCACCGGCGGCAGCGAGCGCCCGGGCCATGGCCGCGCCCAGCCCCGAGCCGCCCCCGGTCACGACCGCGCCGATCCCTTCGATGTCCATGGCCTGCCTCCCGATCGGTCCCGGTGTCGGGCAAAGCCGCGGGCCGGTCAAGCCGGGGCCACCCGCGCCCGCCCGGGTGCGGGAAGGATTTTCGGCGAAAATCCTTCGGGCGAGGATTTTGCCCCGCGGGTCAGCCGCCGCGGCGGGCGGCGATGGCGCCGAGGATCCGGTCGTTCATGGCCAGATACGGGCTCGCCCCGGCCGCGGCGAACACCGCGCGGGCATCCTGGGCATGGCCTTCGGCCCGGTCCAGATGGGCCGCGTCCCGGGTCTTGTCGAAGAAGGCCAATTCGACATTGGCCAGATTGCCCTGCACCATCGCCCAGTCCAGCGGTACGCGGTCGCGGGTCCATTCCTGCAGCGCCGCGCGATAGGCCGCCACGGCTTCTTCCAGCCGTTCCGTGCCGGCCTCGCGTCCCCCAAGGGTCAAAAGCGCGTTGCCGAGATTCATCTGCGTCGCCGCCCATTTCAGCGGCACGCGGTCGCGGGTGAATTCCTCCAGCGCCGCGCGATAGGCCGCGACGGCTTCTTCCAGCCGTTCCGTGCCGGCCTCGCGTTCCCCCAGGTTCTGGAGCGCGGTGCCGAGAGTCACCTGCGTCATCGCCCAATCGAGCGGCACGCGGTCGCGGGTGCATTCCTCCAGCGCCGCGCGATAGGCCGCCACGGCCGCCTCCAGCCGGTCGGTGCCTGGCTCGCGTTCCCCGAGCCTTGCGAGCGCGGCGCCGAGATTGATCTGCACCGCCGCCCATTGCAGCGGCACGCGGTCGCGGGGGAATTCCTGCAGCGTCGCGCGATAGGCCGCCACGGCTTCTTCCAGCCGTTCCGTGCCTGCCTCCCGCCCGCCCAGGGCCCGAAGCGCGTTGCCGAGATTGTTTTGCGTCGCGCCGCGTTGGTCGGCGTCCCCGGCCCGGGCGCACAGCGCACGGGCGAGCGCAATGGCGACCTCCAGATCGAAATTCAGCCCCTGTTTGTTGCCGCGCGCGTACCAGCGATCCTGCTCTGCCCGCAGCGCGCCGAATTGCGCCGCCGGGTCGGGAACCTCAAGCGCGATCCGAGCCGCGACCCGATCCGCCGCGCGCGCCGCGTCCCGCGCCAGGATGGCCTGTTCCAGTCCGGCATCGAGCAGGCGAAGCCGCCGCGCCGTCGACTCGGCCTCTTCGCGGGCCAGTGCCGCGTCGATCTCGGACCCTGCCCCATCGAAATCGCTCACGGCGGCCAACTCGGCCGCGCGGCGCAGCACCTCGTCGACGAAATCGCCAAGGTTCGAGCCGCGCGCGCCGTCCTCCTGCACACGGATCGCGACCGCGACCGCACGCTCCAACTCGCGCAAGGCGGTGTCGAAATCGCTCGCATCGTCGGTTATCCGCCGCGCCAGTTCGATAAATGTCGCCTCGGTCAGGCGCGGATCGCGCTGCGTGCTGGCCAGAATCGTTTCAAGCAGGCGGGTTTGTTCGTCCGACCGTTCCAGCACTTCCCGGTACACCGCCTGCTGGATCTGGGGTGCGGTGGCCGGGTCGGCCAGGATCGGGGTCAGCGTGGCGCACAACAGGGCCTCGAAGGCGGCGAGGGTGTCGGGCAACCGATGCTCGGGGTCTTTGGCGGTGGCGGCCATGCGGTCGCGCAGGCCGCGCGCGACGGTCGCCGGGTTCAGATTGCCCTGCACCAGCGCCTCTGCGGTCAGCTCGGTGCGGGCCAGCATCTGGCCCAGAATCGCGCGCCGGTCGGGGGTGGGGGCCGTGGCCGCGATATGCGCCTCCAGCGCCCTGGCCATCCGTCGGGCCAGCGCCCTTTGGTCGTTGTCAGCAATCTTGGACAGCGCCACGCCCGACAGCGCCGCCCGAATCACGGCGGTCACGCCGCCGGCACCGGCCAGGCCGGCGAGCGTCGCAAAGGCAGCCGCGATATTGGCCCGGTGCAGGGATTTCTCCAGCATCGCACGCATCATAGGCCGTGGCGGCGCCCAGGGTCCAGCCGCCCGGGCGCTTGCCAAGGCGGGGCCGGCATGGTCCCCTGCGGATCGGGAGGCGTTGGCGATGAACCTTGCGCTGTGGCTCGAACGGACGGCCCGGGCCGCCCCGGACCGGGCCGCCCTGTTCCGGGGCGCCGAGCGGGTGGCGCGTTACCGGGCTTGGCGCGACGCGGCCGCCGGGATCGCGGCGGGGCTTGCGGCCGGGCACGGCATCCGGCCGGGCGACCGGGTGGCGCTGTTTCTGGCCAATGCGCCCGAATACCTGATGGCGTTCTATGGCATCTGGTATGCCGGCGCCGCGGTGGTTCCGATCAATGCCAAGCTGCACCCGAAGGAGGCCGCCTGGATTTGCCGGGACGCCGGCGCCCGTCTGGCGTTTTCGGATGGCGGGCGGGCCGGGCCGCTGGCCGCGGCCGCCCCGGACCTGCCGGTCGTCGATGTCGCCGGGGCGGGCTTCTCCGCCCTGCGGGCGACGGCGCCCGCCCCGGGCCCGACCGCACGCGGCGCGCCGGATCTGGCCTGGCTGTTCTACACCTCGGGCACCACGGGCCGGCCCAGGGGGGTGCGGATGACCCATGCCATGCTGCAGGCGATGAGCCTTGCCTATCTCGGCGATGTCGATGACGTGTCGGCGGCGGATGCCGCGCTTTACGCCGCGCCGATGTCGCATGGCGCGGGCCTTTACAACATGATCCACGTGCTGCGCGGCGCGCGCCATGTGGTTCCGGCCTCGGGCGGGTTCGACACGGCCGAGCTTCTGGCGCTGGCCGCGGACCCCGCCGCAAGGCTGTCGATGTTCCTGGCGCCGACCATGATCCGCCGGCTGACCGATGCGGCGCGCGCGGCGGGCACGCGGGCGGCTGGCATCCGCACCATCGTCTATGGCGGCGGGCCGATGTATGTCGCCGATATCGTCGAGGCGGTCGACCGGTTCGGGCCGCGTTTCGTGCAGATCTACGGCCAGGGGGAATGCCCGATGTGCATCACCGCGCTGTCCCGCGCCGAAGTGGCGGACCGGACCCATCCGCGCTGGCGCGCGCGGCTGGCCTCGGTCGGGCGCGCGCAATCGGTGGTGGAATTGCGCATCGGCGACGCGCGCGGCCACCCGCTGCCGACGGGCGAGACCGGCGAGGTGATGGTGCGCGGGGTGCCGGTGATGCCGGGCTATTGGCAGAACCCAGAAGCGACCGGGAAGGCCCTGCAGGAGGGCTGGCTGCGCACCGGCGATATGGGGGTGCTGGACGAAGACGGCTATCTGACGCTGAAGGACCGATCGAAGGACATGATCATCTCGGGCGGAACGAACATCTATCCGCGCGAGGTCGAAGAGGTGCTGCTGACCCACCCATCGGTGCGCGAGGTCGCCGTGGTCGGCCGGCCCAGCGTCGAATGGGGCGAGGATGTGGTCGCCTTCATCGTCTGCGCAGCCGGTGCCACGCTCGACCCGGCGGCGCTTGACGCGCATTGCCTCGACCATCTGGCGCGGTTCAAGCGGCCCAAGCTCTATCGGGCGATCGCGGAACTGCCGAAGAACAACTATGGCAAGGTCTTGAAGACCGGGCTTCGGGCGCGGCTGGCGGGCGCATCATGACCGATCTGGGTGGAAAGACCGCCCTTGTCACCGGCTCGGTGCAGGGCATCGGACTGGCGATCGCCAAGGCGCTGGGGGCGGCCGGCGCGCGGATTGCGGTGCACGGGCTGGCTGGCGAGGGCGAGGCGCAGGCCGCCTGCGCGGCGATCCGCGCGGCAGGCGCGCCCGAGGCGGCGTTCTTTCCCGGCGATTTGCGCGCGCCCGCCCGCATCGCCGAGTTGATGGCGGCGGTCGCGGCCTGGGGCGGGCCGGACATTCTGGTCAACAATGCCGGCATCCAGCGGACCGAAGGCCTGGCCAGCATGCCGCGCGAAACCTGGGACGCGATCCTGGCGGTCAATCTGTCGGCAGCCTTCGACACCATGCGCGCGGCGCTGCCCGCGATGGCCGAGCGCGGTTATGGCAGGGTGATCAATATCGCCAGCGTGCATGGCCTTGTCGCCTCGCGCGACAAGGCGCCCTATGTGGCGGCCAAGCACGGGCTGATCGGGCTGTCGGGGGTCGCCGCGCTGGAATACGCCACCGCCGGATCGAAAGCGACGGGCGGGGTGACCGTGAACTGCATCTGCCCCGGCTGGACGGAAACCGCGATCATCGAACCGCAGATCGCCGCGCGGGCGGCCCGGCATGGCGGCGACCGCGAAGCCGGCATCGCCGATCTGCTGGCCGAAAAGCAGCCCAGCCGCCGCACCTCGGACCCTGCCGAGATCGCCGCGCTGGCGCTGTGGCTGTGCGATCCGCTGGCCCACAACGTCACCGGCGCGGCAATTCCGATCGATGGCGGCTGGACCCGGCAATAGCGCGACGGGCAGGGCGCGATCGAAGGCGCGCCGAGCCGGCCGGCCGCATCACCGATTGACCGGTGCCCGCCGGGCGTTAGCTGGCGCCACATGGAAACGACCCTCCTCTGGTTCAAGCGCGATCTGCGCATCGCCGATCACCCCGCACTGGCCATGGCGGCGGCGCGCGGTCCGGTCCTGCCGGTCCATGTGATCGAGCCCGAGGCGTGGGCGCAGCCCGACGCCTCGGCCCGGCAATACCGCTTCGTGGCCGAGTGCCTGGCGGAATTGCGCGGCGATCTCGCGGCACTGGGTCAGCCGCTGATCCTGCGCCTAGGCGAGGTGACGGCGGTGTTCGACGCGCTGCTGGCCGCGACCCCCTGCACCGCGCTGATCAGCCATCAGGAGACCGGGAACGCCTGGAGCTTTGCCCGCGACCGTCGCGTCGCCGCCTGGACGCGGGCGCGCGGTCTGGCCTGGACGGAACTGCCGCAATCGGGGGTGGTGCGCCGGCTCGGCTCGCGCGATGGCTGGGCGGCGCGGCGCGATGCGTTCACCCGCCAGCCCTGCGCCGGGACGCCCGCGGCGCTGCCCCCTGTGCGGGCCGAGCACCCCGTGCCGCTGCCCTGTCCTGCCGATCTGGGCCTTGCACCCGACCCGTGCCCGGGCCGGCAGGCGGGCGGGCGCCGCGCAGCCGAAGAGCGCCTGGCCAGTTTCCTGACCGATCGCGGCCGAAGCTATCGCCGCGCGATGTCCTCGCCGGTGACCGCCTTCGACGCCTGTTCGCGGCTGTCGCCGCATCTGGCGTTCGGCACGCTGTCGGGGCGCGAGGCCGCCCGGGCCGCGGCACAGCGCAAGGCAGCGGTCCGCGGCACGCGCGAGGGCTGGACGGGCAGCCTTGCCTCCTTCGCCGCGCGGCTCGCCTGGCGCGACCATTTCATGCAGAAGCTCGAAACCGATCCGCGGATCGAAACCGAATGCCTGCATCGCGCCTTCGAAGGGCTGCGCCCGCGCACCCCCGATCCGGCGCGGCTTGCCGCCTGGCAGTCGGGCCAGACCGGCCTGCCCTTTGTCGATGCCTGCATGCGCGCGCTGAGCCATACCGGCTGGCTCAACTTCCGGATGCGGGCGATGCTGATGTCGGTCGCTTCATACCATCTTTGGCTCGACTGGCGGGCGACGGGGGCGCATCTGGCGCGCCTGTTTGCCGATTACGAACCCGGCATCCATTGGAGCCAGACGCAGATGCAGTCGGGCACCACCGGGATGAACACCCTGCGCATCTACAACCCCATCAAACAGGGGCTGGAGCACGATCCGACGGGCCGCTTCACCCGGCGCTGGCTGCCCGAATTGAACGATGTGCCGGACGCCCATCTGCAACAGCCCTGGCGGTGGGAGGGCGCGGGAAGGCTGCTCGGCCGAAGCTATCCCGAGCCGGTGATCGACCCGACCGCCGCCGCGCGGGCGGCGCGCGACGCGGTCTGGGCGGTGCGCCGGCAGGACGGGTTTCGCACCGAGACCGCGCGCCTCGTCGCCCGCCATGCCAGCCGCAAGCGGCCCGGCCGGCCGCCGCTGCGCCGGTCCGGCACGGCGCAACTCAGCCTCGATCTGTGACATGCCGCGCGGGGTCAAGAAGGCCGACCTGCCGGTCAAGACCTGCGCCACATGCGGCCGCCCCTTTGCCTGGCGGCGCAAATGGGCCGCCGACTGGGACGCGGTGCGCTATTGCTCGGAACGCTGCCGGCGCGGCCGTCGGCGGGCAAGGCCGGCCTGATACCAAGCTGCAATGAGCGTGACTCATTGCAGCTTGTCCGCCTCCCCGCCCAACCACCAATCCTGTCCTATCGCATTGGTAAGATTGGTGGTTGGGCGGGGAGGCGGCGAACGGTCATCGTCAGTGACCGTTGGTATGATCGGGGCCCAAGGCTGGCCGGAAGAGGGGCCGAGAACGCATGTTGGATGCCAAGGCTTGGGCGGTCATGGCGAAACCGGGCGACGACACTGCGACCATGATGCAGAAATCGCGCGAGGACCTCCAGTACGGCAGTCTGTCCCCGGACCCGGTTGGCAGGGGCCAGCGCGTTCCTGTCGGTTCCGATCACGGTTTCCCCGCCATTCGTTCCGTCTTGGCTTGCATCGGCCCGGCCGATCGCGATCCTGATGCCAGGCGATGGCCAGCCACGGACCGGCGGCAACCGCCGGGAGGAGGAGGAGCCATGACGACCAAAGCCGTCGCGGATGCCGAACTTGCTGCGCTGAAGGCCGCGATGTCCGATAGCGCCGCCGCCGCGACGGGGCCCGAAGCGGCGCCGCGGGACGGCGCCGCGAATGCCGCGAACGGGTCTTCGGAAGGCCAGGACGCGCAATCGCTGCAGGCGCTGCTGGCCGAACACGGGCTGACGGGCGACGACATGCGCACCCTCCTTGACCAGCTGTCGCACGAACTGGGCGACCTGCCCCGCAACAAACCGGTGCTGACCGCGCTTGGCGCCTTCGCGCTGGGATTCGCGGCCGGGCGACTGTCGAAACAGGAGGCGACGATGTTCACCGATCCGGGCCGCAACATGGCACGCCGCCGTTCCCGGCTGGGACGCGCCATCACCGTCGCGATCCGCGCCGAACGGGTGATTGCGCGCCGCCGGTTTGCGGCGATCCGCCAGCAAACCACGCTTCTGGTCCTTGCCGGTCTGGTGGCGGGGATCGGCGTCGTCATGATCAATATCGCGGCCTTCATCTGGCTGGGGGAACGGTTCGGCCATGCCGGGGGCGGTGCCGTGCTGGCCGGCGCGAACTTCGTGCTCGCCGCGCTGCTCGCGCTTGCCGCCGGGCGGCTCGACCCTGACTCCGGCCTCGAACCGATCGCCGAACTCCGCGACATGGCGGTCGAGGAAATCCAGGCCGAGGCCGACGATGCCATGGCCGAAGCCCGGAACTGGCGCGCAATGTCCGTGCCATGGCCCGTGACCCGCTGGGCGCGCTGGCGCCGGGGCTTATCGGCCCGCTTCTGGCCATGCTGACCAAGGCCACCAGGAAATAGACCGCCCCCGGCAATCCAGTGGCGGATCGGCTGCACCGCGCTGGTGCGGGCCGCCCGGTCCGGGTGACCGGTGGTTGCCGAGGGCGTGTCGTGCGCGATCAGCTCCACGGGTCCGTCGTGCCGGGCGCTCCCGGGCGCGCGCCCGGGAGCGCGCCCGCCGCGCGGCGGGCGCGTCCCGGTCCCGGCGCAGCGCGCCATTCAGGCCGTGGGTCATCCATCATGACCGTTCGTCGCAGGCCCCTCGGGGCATGCCGCCAAAGCAAAACGCCTATAGGTCGATCGCACCCTCGTGCGGCGTGCCCCGCGGCGCGGGCGCCGGGCCGTCCGGGGCCCCCAGCGGCGGCGCACCGGGCTTGCGCGGGATCAGGATGTCGCCATTCGGCAGCAGCACCGGCGGGTCATAGTGCTCGACCTCGCCCATCAGCCGTTGGAGTTCGCGCAGCGTCGGCGCCATGTCGCCCCACATCTGTCGCAGCATGCCGTTGGCCAGCTCTTCGGCCAGCCGTTCGATCGGACCGGGCGGGTCGTCCTGCGCGAGCGCCGGCAGGGCGGCGGCGCAAAGGACAAGGATGGGAATCGGCCGTCGCATGCGCGGTCCTTACCACGGATCACGCCCGAAATGGCGTGAAAACTGCGACACCTGCCAACACCCGGCGGCCCTGCCCGGCCTAGGCCGCGCGATCGTCCTGGATCTCTTCCCACGCCCGGTTGGCGGCGATCAGCCGCGCCTCGGCCAGTTTCAGCGCCTCTTCGGGCACGCCGCGCGCCATCAGCCGGTCGGGGTGGCTGGCGCGCACCCGGTCGCGCCAGACCTTGCGAATCGCCGCAAGCGGCATGTCCGGGGTGACCCCCAGCACCGCATAGGGGTCGCGCGGCAGACCCGGCATGCAGGCCGCCCGCAAGCGCCGGAAACAGGCCTCGGACAGGCCGAAATCCATCGCCACATCGTGCAGGAACCGGTCCTCGTCGGGATGATAGCTGCCATCGGCCGCGGCGACGTGAAACAGCCCCTCCATCAGGTCGGTCAGCACCTCGGTCTCGCCGCGAAACATCGCCCGGATGCGCCTGGCATAGTCGCGATACCCGGTCACGTCCTCGCGGGCCAGGTTGAAGACCCGGGCCGCGTTCGCCTCGTCCCGGCGGGCGATGTGAAACACCTCGCGAAAGGCGGCGACCTCGTCGCGGGTGACCTGACCGTCGGCCTTGGCCATCTTTGCCCCCAGCGCGATCACCGCGATGGCAAAGCCGACCCGTTTTTCGGGCGGCTTGCGGGCCCGGTCAAAGACCTCGGCCAGGCTTTCGCCGTCGCGCAGCGCGCCAAGCGCATCGGCCAGGCGTGACCAGAATGTCATCGGCATCCCCCGGGCGGCGAAAGCGGCTTGCGCATCAGCACCAGATCGTAGCAGCGGTCGAATTTCCAGCCAACCTCGGGCAGCCGGGCAACCGGTTCGAAGCCGATCGCGGCATGAAAGGCGATGCCGTCGCGGTTGCCGGCAACGATCCCGGCCCACAGGCTGAGCACCCCGGCCGCACGGGCATGCGCCTCGAGCCCGGCCATCAGCGCCCGGCCGACGCCGCGCCCGCGCGCCCCGGGCGCCAGGATGATCGTGTGTTCCATCGTGCGGGCATAGCCGACGCCGGCGCGAAACGGGCCATAGGTGGCAAAACCGGCCACCCCGCCAGGATCGGCGACCAGAAAGGGATGCCCGGCGGCGGCCTTGTCGGCCAGCAGCGCCCGGAGGGCCGGGACGCTCCAGGGAACGCTGTTGAAGGTGATCTCGGTCTCCGCGATCACCGGGTTCCACAGGCCGCAGATCGCGGCCGCGTCCTGATCTGTGGCGGGACGGATCGACATGGCCGCTGTTTGCCCCGGGAAGCGCGCCGCGGCAATCGGCTGCGCTAATCGAAGATCGGGGTGTCGAGCGTCATGTCCTCGGGCCAGGTCAGCTCCTGCGTCACGGTCACCCGCCGGCTGGCGCCGGGGGCCAGATCGATGTCCCACTCCAGCAGGCCGCGCCGCCCGTCGGGGTCGGTGCGCGTCGGTCGGGGATCGGCGGTCCAGTCGATCGCCAGATCGGCCTGTTCGGAATAGGGCACCCGATCGGTCAGCCGCAAGGGCCAGCCATCGCCGGTCAGGTTCTCAACCTCGATCACCACGGTTTCGACCAGATCGTTCGATCGCCGGATCATGCCGCGATCGCCGGCGCTGCGCTCCTCGACATAGCGGGTCAGTTTCAGCCCGGCGATCGGGCCGAAGCCGATATCGGCCTCTGCCCCCGCGGCCAGCGACGGCAATCGCGTCCGGCCCACCAGCGCCCCGTCGAAGGTCAGCGTGGCCGGTCCCGGCAGCAGAAGCTCCCCCGATGTGTTGGTCACCGCGGCATTCACGAACGCCGTTCTGTCGCGGATCGGTGTCGCCCGGGCCGCGACGCGGACATCCAGATCGACCGGAGCGAGCGGCAGCAGAACCGATTCCGCGCCGGTCATCAGATCCACCGGCCGCGGGAAGCGATAGCGGAAATGCAGGCCCTGCGCCCTGACCTGGCCCACCATGCGGTCGGGGACGGGCGCTACGATCACAACCGGCTCGGGGCTGGCGGCGAATTCGCCAGCCAGCCGCGATCGGTCGATGGCGCCAATCCGAAGCAGACGCGGCCGCAGCCGGCTCGCCGCCGTTTGTTCCGCCACCTCGGCGGTCGAGACGGCCAGTTGAACGCCCTGCCAATCCTCTCCGGTATTCTGCCAGACCCCGATCAGCCGTTCGACCCTGAGCCGCGGCTCGGGTGCCCGGTCGAGCGACAGGCGATAGGATGGCTCCCATGTCGCGCCGCCGGTCAGATAGCGCAGCGACAGCGTGCCGGCGGTCGGCGCGTCGAGCACCAGATCGACGGTCAGCAGCCTTGTCTCTGCCATCGGCTCGGGCGCCAGCGCGGCCAGGGCCTGGCGGGCGCTGTCGAGTTCCGCGCGCAGATCGTCGCGCTGGCGTTCCAGCGCCGGTTTCGCCAGGCGGGCGGCCCGCGCCTCGGCATGGGCGGCCTGCACCCGACCGGCGATCATGTCGGCGGTGGCCGCCAATGTGTCGGGCGCGCCCGAGGCCAGAACGCCATCGGGCGCGGCGCCGATCCGGCCGAGGAACCGGATGCTGGCCTCGGCCGCGGCGATGGCTGCGTCGAGCGCCTCGATCTCGGCCGATGTGGCGGCCAGCGCGTCCTGCAACCGCTCGACATTGCGCTCGGCCGCGTCGATGGCGGGTCGGGGTGGCGGATCATAGGCCGGCTGGCGCGCCTCGCGGAAGCCAAGCGCGCCGATCTGCCCAGCCGACAGCGTTTCGACCCGCAGCGTGTCGGCCAGCAACTCGCCCGGCAGGTCGGGAACCAGCAGGCGGTGGCGGCCGGCATCCAGATCGAATTCGGCGATGCGCGTGATTTCGGCGACGCTGGGATAGATCGTGACGGCCGTGACCCGCGACGGCGCCCAGGCGGTGTCGGCAGCGGCGCCGGCGGCGGCCAGCAGGGCGATGAGGAAAATGCACGCACGGAGCATGGCGGTGCCTCCTGTCATGGGCGGGTCGCGGCGGTCGCGATCCGGGGGCCGTCGCGCCGGGCGATAGCGCTGCGCGGCGCCGGGGCAGCGCGCCTGTCGGGTGCGGCGCAGCCATCGCATCGCGTGCCAGAGCGCCCGGGGCGTGACGCATGCCAGCAGGATGCCTCGCGGCACGACGCGGCGCAACCGGGCTCGGTGACGCGGCCGGCGCGACCGGGATGTCGCTTGGCGTGGCCGGCCCCGATAACGCAATCACCGGGAATGGCCGCTTGTGGGACAGCTGGACGGCACGGCCGCGCGTCGGGCCGGACTGTCCGGGGCTCCGTGCGCGCGTTTCGTGGGATCGGACCCCCGGGCTCAGAACAGGGCGGCCAGGATCATCAGGAGCGTGGCGAAAAACCCGACGGCAAAGAACAGCGTGCGCCAGGGCACCCAGCCGAACGCATAGGCCGGGACATAAAGGATGCGCGCGGCCAGATAGACCCAGGCGCAGGCGGCGGTGAAGCCGTTCGACGCCCCCGACAGGGTGACGACGACAACCGCGATGGTGAACAGGATCAGCGCCTCGAAATGGTTCTGCAGCGCCCGGATCAGCCGGCCGGTGCGCGGGGAGACCTGCTCGGCCAGCGGCTTGCCGATGGTGGCGGGGTCGCGCGGCGACAGGGTCTTGGCGATGCCCACCTCGCGATTGGTCGGGATCGCCATCAACCCGTATTGCACGACCTGCAGAAGGGCCGCGAGGGCAAGCACGGTGAGTTCAGGGGTCATGGGCGTTTCCTTCCTGCCGGGACCGCCCCGGCCCCGATGGATTGAGCGCGAAGGGAGGTCAGATCAAGTGGGGACGCGCGCCCCGGGACCACCACCACGTCCAGGTGCCGATCGGGCGATGCGACCAGCATCGCCCGGCGCCGTTCGGCGGGCTTACGCCGCGCCACTGGCGCGACGGTCCCGCCTCACCGCCCCGAAGGGCGGGCGCCCCTGCACCGCTGCACATAGCGGGACGGCCCGGCGGGGGTGCACCATAAAGCGCAAAGGCGGCATCGGACCGCGGCGCCCACCCCGGGGCGGGCGCCGGGCTTCTGCCCACCTCACAAATCCATCAACAGCCGGCGCGGGTCCTCCAGCGCCTCTTTCACCCGCACCAGGAACGTCACCGCCCCCTTTCCGTCGACGATCCGGTGATCGTAGCTGAGCGCAAGATACATCATCGGGCGGATCACGATCTGCCCCGCCACCACCACCGGGCGGTCCTGGATCTTGTGCATCCCCAGAATGCCCGATTGCGGCGGGTTCAGGATCGGCGCCGACATCAGCGAGCCATAGACCCCGCCATTGGAAATCGTGAAGGTGCCGCCCTGCATCTCGGCCATGCTGATTTTGCCGTCGCGCGCCCGCAGGCCCAGTTCGGCGATGGTCTTCTCGATATCGGCAAAGGAGCGCCGGTCGGCGTCGCGCACCACCGGCACCACAAGGCCCGACGGCGTGCCCACCGCCACCCCCATATGGACGAAATCCTTGTAGACGATCTCGTCGCCGTCGATCTCGGCATTCACATCCGGGACCTCGCGCAGCGCATGGCAGCAGGCTTTGACGAAGAACGACATGAAGCCCAGCTTCACGCCGTGTTTCTTCTCGAACAAATCCTTGTATTCGCGGCGCAAATCCATCACCGCCGTCATGTCGACCTCGTTATAGGTCGTCAGCATCGCGGCGGTGTTCTGGGCATCCTTCAACCGCCGCGCGATGGTTCGGCGGAGCCGGGTCATCTTCACCCGTTCCTCGCGCCCGGCATCCTCGGCCGGGACGGGCGCGCGCGGCGCCGGGGCCGGCGCGGGTTCGGGCGGCCGGGCCGCCGGGGCGGGGGATGCCGCACGGTCAGCCACGGCGCGCGCGACATCCTCCTTTCATCACCCGGCCGTCGCGACCGGTGCCGGTGACCCGATCGCGCGTCAGCCCGGCCTCGGCCATCGCCTTCCTGGCCGCCGGACCATCCTCGGGGTCGCGCGGGGCTCCTCCGCCCTGGCGGGCGACGTCGCCCGGCTTCGCCTCGGCCGGGGTTTCCCGGGTGGCGACGTCGCCCGCCAGGGCGGAGGAGCCACCCGCGGCGATGCGCGCCAGCACGCCTCCGGCCTGCACCGTGCCGCCTTCGTCGATCAGTATCTCCGTCAACCGGCCCGAAGCCGGGGCCGGCACCTCGACCGAGACCTTGTCGGTTTCCAGCTCGCACAGGATTTCGTCGCGCGCGACCGTGTCACCCACCGATTTCGCCCAGGACGCAACCGTTGCCTCGGTCACGCTTTCGCCCAGCGTGGGCACCGTCACATCCACGCTTTCGCCACCCGCTTCGCCGGCCTCGGGCGCCGCCCTGTCCTGGCCGTTGCGATCGGTCGCCTTGCGCTTGCCGTTGCCGCCGGCCTTGCCCTCGCGCAGCGTGGCGAGCAGCGCGTCGACCGACACCGTCGCGCCTTCCGCCGCCACGATTTCGCCCAGCATGCCCGATGCGGGGGCGGGCACCTCCACCGACACCTTGTCGGTTTCGAGTTCGACCACCACCTCGTCGGCCTCGACCGCGTCGCCAGGCCCTTTCAACCAATGCGCCACCGTCGCCTCGGTCACGCTCTCGCCCAGGGTTGGCACCCGTATCTCGATCGCCATCAGTCGTCTCCCTCGATCGTCAGCGCCTCGTTGACCAGCGCCGCCTGCTGCGCCTTGTGCTGGCTCAGAAGCCCGGTGGCCGGCGAGGCCGCCGCCGCCCGGCCGACATAGCGCGGCCGGCCATGCGCCGCCTTCAGCCGCCCCAGCACCCATTCCAGATTGGGCTCGATATAGCTCCAGGCACCCTGGTTCTTGGGCTCTTCCTGGCACCACACCATCTCGGCCGCCTTGAACCGCTCAAGCTCCTGGATCAGCGACAGCGCCGGGAACGGATAGTACTGCTCGACCCGCAACAGATAGATGTCGTCGATGCCGCGCGCCTCGCGTTCTTCCAGCAGGTCGTAATAGACCTTGCCCGAACACAGCACGACCCGCCGGATGCGATCGTCGGCCACCAGCTTGGTGGTCGATCCGCCGGATTCGGCATCGTCCCACAGCACCCGGTGAAACGAGGTCCCTTCGGTGAACTGGGCCATGTCCGACACCGCCCGCTTGTGCCGCAACAGCGATTTCGGCGTCATCAGCACCAGGGGCTTGCGGAAGCCGCGATGCAACTGCCGGCGCAGGATGTGGAAATAGTTCGCCGGGGTCGTGCAATTCGCCACGATCCAGTTGTCCTCGGCCGAGAGCTGCAGAAACCGCTCGAGCCGGGCCGAGGAATGTTCGGGCCCCTGGCCTTCGAAGCCATGCGGCAGCAGCACCACCAGCCCCGACATGCGCAGCCATTTCCGTTCGCCCGAGCAGATGAACTGGTCGAACATGATCTGCGCGCCATTGGCAAAGTCGCCGAACTGCGCCTCCCACATCACCAGCGCGTTGGGTTCGGCCAGCGAATAGCCGTATTCGAAACCCAGCACGGCATATTCCGACAGCATCGAATCGATCACGTCGAACGGCGCCTGGCCGTCGCGAATGTGGTTCAGCGGAAGATAGCGTTCTTCGGTGGTCTGGTCGACCAGGCCGGCATGGCGCTGGCTGAAGGTGCCGCGGGTCGAATCCTGCCCCGACAGGCGCACCGGATAGCCCTCGGTCAGCAGCGTGCCGAAGGCGAGCGCCTCGGCGGTGGCCCAGTCGATGCCGGTGCCCGTGTCGATCATCGCGCGCTTGGTCTCCAGCAGGCGGGACACGGTGCGATGGGCGACGAACCCGTCGGGCAGGCGGGTCAGCGCGGCGCCGACCTCGCGGAACAGCGCCTCGGAAATCGCCGTCCTGCCGCGCTCGTACCTGCCGGAATTGGGCGCCAGGTCCGACCAGCGACCGTCCAGCCAGTCCGCCTTGTTGGGGCGAAAGCTGCGGCCGGCCTCGAACTCGTCGCTCAGATGCGCCTGGAACGCCGCCTTGATCCCGTCGATCTCGCCCTCGGGGATCAGATCGTCGGCAACCAGCCTTTCGGTATAAAGCTGCAGCGTCGTCTTGTGCTTCTTGATCCGCTTGTACATCCGCGGCTGGGTGAACATCGGCTCGTCGCCTTCATTGTGCCCGAACCGGCGATAGCAGAAGATGTCGATGACGACGTCCTTGTGGAACTTCTGGCGAAATTCGGTCGCCACCTTGGCGGCATGGACCACCGCCTCGGGGTCGTCGCCATTGACGTGAAAGATCGGCGCCTCGACCATCAGTGCGATATCGGTGGGATAGGGCGAGGATCGCGAATTGTGCGGCGCGGTGGTGAACCCGATCTGGTTGTTCACCACCAGATGGATGGTGCCGCCGGTCCGGTGGCCGCGCAGACCCGACAGGCCAAAGCACTCGGCGACAACGCCCTGGCCGGCAAAGGCGGCGTCGCCATGCAGCAGCACCGGCAGGACCCGGGTTCGGTCGGTGTCGCCGGCCTGGGCCTGCTTGGCGCGCGCCTTGCCCAGCACGACGGGGTCCACCGCCTCCAGATGGCTGGGGTTTGCGGTCAGCGACAGGTGCACCGAATTGCCGTCGAATTCGCGGTCCGACGAGGCGCCCAGATGGTATTTCACATCGCCCGACCCTTCGACATCCTCGGGCTTGAAGCTGCCGCCCTGGAATTCGTTGAAGATCGCGCGATAGGGCTTGCCCATCACATTGGCGAGCACCGACAGCCGGCCGCGATGCGGCATGCCGATCACCAGCTCGGTCACCCCCAGCGCGCCGCCGCGCTTGATGATCTGTTCCATCGCCGGGATCAGCGCCTCGCCACCGTCAAGGCCGAACCGCTTGGTGCCGGTGTATTTGACATGCAGGAACTTTTCGAAGCCTTCGGCCTCGACCAGCTTGTTCAGGATCGCCCGGCGACCGCGCTTGGTGAAATGCACCTCCTTGCCGTAGCCTTCGATCCGTTCCTTCAGCCAGCCGGCCTGTTCGGGATCGGAAATATGCATGTACTGCAGCGCGAAGGTGCCGCAATAGGTGCGTTTGACGATGGCCAGGATTTCGCGGATGCTGGCGGTCTGCAGCCCCAGCACGTTGTCGATGAATATCGGTCGGTCAAAGTCGCGCTCGGTAAAGCCATAGGATTTCGGGTCAAGCTCGGGATGCGGGGTCTGGTCGCGCATCCCCAGCGGGTCGAGATCGGCCACCAGATGGCCCCGGATGCGATAGGCCCGGATCAGCATCAGGGCGCGGATCGAATCGAGCACCGCGCGTTTCATCTGCTCGTCCGAGACCGCCACGCCGCCCTCGGCCGCCTTGGCCGCGATCTTTTCGGCGATCGCCCTGGGCTGCGGCGCCGGGCCCGGCCATTGCCCGTCAAGCGCCGAGATCAGCTCCCCCGACGGTGCCGGCGGCCAGTCGGCCCGCGCCCAGGACGGGCCCTGCGCCTCGGCCGCGACATCCTCGGCATCGTCGCCCAGGCTGCGGAAATAGTCGGCCCAGGCGGCATCCACCGCGGTCGGGTCGGTCGCATAGCGGGCGTAGAGCTGTTCGACATAGGCCGCGTTGTGGCCCTGCAGAAAGGACGACGCCTTGAACTGGTCGTTGGCGGGCTGGTCGGTCATTGGGTTACCTGTCTTGGGTCCGGGCCATAGGCATTATGGCCGGTCTGCCCGGGCTTCGCCAGCCACCAAAGGATCAGAATCCCGGCAAAAACCCCCACCGCCGCGCCGGCGGGGAAGACGATCAGGCCGAACAGCTTCACCGCATCGTAAAGCCACGGGTCATAGACGCGCTGGCGCAGAACCGCAAAGAACACCGCCGACACCATCCACAGCGCCGCGACAAAGCCCAGATAGGCCAGCAGCGGCAGCAGCATCTGGTGCCCCGGCCGACCGACATCCTGCATCCGCCGCCAGCCCGCCGACAGCATCGGAATGGCGGTAAGCGCGAACAGCCCCGCGGAAACCGGCAACATGCCCCGCATCATCGCGACCGGGAACAGCAGCCGGTCGAGACCCAGCGCCGCCGCAAAGGCCAGCACCACGGCGCCCGAGAACCACCAGAACTCGGCCCGGGTCGCGCGGCCCTGAAAGACGAAGGCCTTGCGCAGGCAGATGCGGGTGGCGTCGAGGATCGTCATGCGGCGGCGGCTTTCGGGTCGTTGCCGGCAAGTCGGTAAACGCAAACGCCGCCCGTGCAAACCGGCCCCTGCGCTTTCTGTCGCGCTGGCGCCGCCGTTGTGCCGCGCGCGGAACACCAATGCGCCATGAGCGTGACTCACTGCACCAATGCCGCCTACTGCCCCGCCAAACCACCAATCCCACGCCAACCCATCGGCAATACCAGCGATCCTTCGGAATGACCGTTGGTATCATGGCGCTTTGGCAGGAGGCGGGGCGCCGGGCGTCGCGGCACGTACCGCCCTAGGCGCCACCCGGTTCGGGGATCAGCCGGATGGTGAAGCTTTGCCCGGCCGGCAGCGGCCGCGCCCAACCGCGATAGAGGATGGTCATCGGGTCGGCCACGGCCGGGCGCGACGCGACGGTCAGCTCCTCCTGGGTCACCGTGATGTCCAGCACATGGTGATGGTGTACCAGACTCATTTCCAGCCGCGTCACCTCTTCGGGCAGGCGCGGGTTCAGCGCCAGCGCCTCGGGCCGCATCTCGATCCCGGTATAGCAGCGCTGGATCAGATCGACCGTGCCGGCCATCGCGCCCAGATGGATGCCCTCGGGCGTGGTGCCGTCCTGGATGTCGGCAATATCCGATTCGAGCGCCGTGAGCGCCAGTTCCCACGATCTTTGCCGATCCGAGCGCGCCAGCACCCAGGCATGGGCCAGAAAGGACAGGGTGGAGCCGTGCGAGGTTCGCGCCTCGTAATAGCGGATCGTGTCCGGGATAAGCTCGGACCGGAAATCATAGCCGAGCCGTTCGAACACCCGCGCGATCTCGGCACGCGAAAACAGGTAGAAGATCATCAGCGCGTCGGCCTGCTTGGAGACCTTGTAGTTGTTGGGGTCGTCGCCCTCGGCCTCGAGCACCCGGTCGAGCCGCTGGATGTCGCCATATTTGGCGCGATAGCCCGGCCAGTCGAATTCCTTCAGGTCGCCATAGCCCTCGAACTGGCTGATCACCCCGTCATGGAACGGGATCACCAGCTTGCGCCCGATCTCCTGCCAATGGGCGAGCTCTGCCTCGTCCAGCCCGATCCGCACGCACAGCCGGGCGCGCGCGTCGCCGGGCAGCCAGTCGAGCACGTCGATCGCCCGGGTCAGGATCCAGGCCGCCATGAAATTCGAATAGGCGTTGTTGTCGAGCCCGCCTTCGGTATCGGGATCGGCACCGGGATAGGCGGTGTGAAACTCGTCGGGGCCCATCACGCCAGTGATGCCATAGCGCCCATCGGGGCGCCGTTCCGCCAGGCTGGCCCAGAACCGGGCGATTTCCAGGAACAGCTCGGCGCCGGCATCGCGCAGAAAGGCGCGGTCGGCGGTGGCCTCGAAATATTGCCAGACATTGTACGCGATCGCTGCGCCGACATGGCGCTGGCGCCATGAATTGTCGGCAATCCAGCGCCCCGATTTGGGGTTGAGGTGGATTTGCTGGGTCTCCTCGCGGCCGTCCGAGCCGCTTTGCCACGGAAACATCGCGCCGCGATGCCCCGCCGCCGCCGCCGCCCGACGCGCGGCGTCGAGCCGCCGGTAGCGATACCACAGCAGATGCCGGGTGATGCCGGGCATCCTGAGTGTCAGATAGGGCAGGATGTAGAGCTCGTCCCACAGGATGTGGCCGCGATAGGCCTCGCCCGTCCAGCCGCGCGGCGGGATGCCGGCATCGATGTCCTTCGAATGTTCGGACGCGGTCTGCAGCAGGTGGAAAATGTGCAGGCGCAGGGCCTGCTGGGCGCCGTTGCCGTTGCGCGTCGTCAACCGGATGTCGGCCTGGTCCCAAAGCTGCGCCCAGGCCCGGGCATGGGCAGCGCGCAACGCATCGAAGCCGGTGCCGCGGCGGATCGCGTCGGTCGCGGCCAGCAGCGGCTCGGCGATCGCGAAATCCTGCGAGTTGTAATAGGCGGCGATCTTTTCGGCGGTGATCGGCACGCCCTCGGCGGCATCGATCTCGAAGATGTCGGCGACCTCGGTCGCGGTCACCTCGGCCACGCCCGGCACGGCGGTGCCGCCCGCCGTCACCACGGTGCGCGCAGCCAGCGCGATCTCGCGCCGTGCGGTGCGCATCCGGCTGCGCAGCGCCTGCACCCCGTCGGGGTCGCGCTGGCAGGTCAGCACCTCCATATGGCGGCCGTCGAGCGCGCGGTAGCGTTTGACGCCCCAGTTGATCACGCCGCCATCGATGGCCGCGCGCAGCCGCAGCCGCCCGGCGAAATTCTCCGCCGTCAGGGTCACGCGCAGCGCCGCCAGATGCGGATCGTCCATCGAGACGAAGCGTTCTTCCTGCCAGCGCAGGATGCGGCCGGCCCCGTCCTGCAGCCGCATGTCGCGGCGCAGCACCCCGGCATGGAGGTCGAGCGTCTGGGTATAGTCCAGCAGCTCGGCGGCGCTGTCGGGCGTCAGCCAGGCGTCGTCGCCGATCGCGACGGCCAGTGGCAGCCAGTTCGGCAGATTGACCAGATCCTCGTTTTCGATGGCACGCCCCGACACCTCGGAGGTCAGGCGGTTATAGCCACCCGCCAGATAGGTGCCCGGATAGTGGACATCGTCGGCCGCCGCGTCGGGCTGCGCCGCACGGCTGACGATATAGCCGTTGCCAAGCGCGCACAGCGTCTCGCGCCGGCCTTCTTCGGCGGGCGTGTAGCCCGCATAGGTAAGCTGCCAATCGGCCATCCCCGTCCCCCGCTGCAGATCAGTCCCTTGGTGTCAGTGCGGCCAGCACCTCGCGCACGGCGTCGGTGTCAGGCACCCCGAAATCGGCCAGCGTCACGCGATCCTCGGCCCCCTGCACCGCGACCCCCAGGCCGATGCCCGACAAGGCGGCAAAGGCGTCCTCGTCGGTCAGGTCGTCGCCCAGATAGACCGGCAGCGGGGCGCCCGCGCCCATCGGCGTGTTGTGCAGCAGCCAGGCCACCGCGCGGCCCTTGTCCCAGTCGGCGCGCGGCTGCAATTCGATGACCTTCTTGCCGCGCCCCGCGCGCAGCGCCGGATGGACGGCGGCGACGTCATCCGCCGCGGCCTCGACCGCCGGAACATCGTCCGGCGCGACCTCGCGATAATGCACGGCGATGGAGAATTTCTTCGGCTCGACCCTTGCGCCGGGGATCGCCGCGACCGCCGCCTCCAGGGCGGGGCCGGCGGTGGCGATGGCGGCAAGTGCTGCGGCGCCGGCCTCGGGCGTTTCGGTCAGCCCGCCGGGCCCGGCGATGTCGAAACCGTGGCTGCCCGCATAATAGATGTCATCGAGGCCGACCCGGCTGGCCACATCGGCCCGGTCCCGCCCGCTGATGATCGCGACCGGCACGCGCGCAGCCAGCGCGGCCAGCGCCGCGCGGGTGGGCGCGGGCAGGCCGGCCTTGCGGTAATCGGTGACGATGGGCGACAACGTGCCGTCATAGTCGAGGAACACCGCCACCGGCCGGCCGCCGGTGACCGCGCGCATCGCGCCATGCCGCCGCGGGGCGGCGGGCAGCCGGGCGAGGCTGCGCAGCCCGCCGCCGGGCAGCACCAGCTGGCGCATGTCATGGGCAACGATATCGGCCCCCGCTGCCCGCAGCGCGTGGTGTTGCCGCGCCCGGGCGGCGCCGGTCTGCCGGTTGACGCCGACGACCAGGCCGAACCGGCCCGCCGCGCCGGCCTGCGTGCCCGAAGTCGCATCCTCGAACACCGCCGTTTCGGCGGGTGCTGCGCCCAGCCGGCGGGCGCATTCGATGAGCGGCCCCGGCGCCGGTTTCGGTTCGAGCCCCAGCTCGGCCGCCAACTGGCCGTCGACCATTGCGCCGAACAGACCGCGCACGCCCGCACTGTCGAGCACCGCGGGGCATTCCGGCTGGACGAGAACACGCCAACCGCAATCCCGTCGGACGTCAGCGCCGCGATCAGGGCGAGCGTGTCCTCGAACACCGGCACCCGGTTTTCCGCCAGCCAGTCGGTGAAACGCTGGTTCTTGACTGTGGCGAGGCCGCGAACCGTGTCGAGGCCGTCATCGCCCTCGGCGCCTTCGGGCAGGGTGATGCCCCGCCCGGCCAGGAACCCGCGCACGCCGTCGAGCCGCGGCACACCATCGACCTGCGCCAGATAATCCGCGCGGGTGAACTCCCCCGGCGCGCCGCGGCTGCGCAGGAACGTGTCGAACACCGCCTTCCAGGCGCGGAAATGCGCCTCGGCCGTGTCGGTGATCACGCCGTCGGTATCGAAGATCGCCGCGCGCAGCCCGCCCGGCCCTGGCGGTGCGGTGTCGTCCATCGCTGCGCCCCCCTTTTGGCCCGGCCGACCGCCCGGCGAATGTGCCAAAGCTATCGCCCAGAAACTGACAGAAGACAAACGGCGCTTCAACGGGTTGCCGTGGCCGCCCGGGCGGTTAATCTGCCACGCCATGGGGCCGCGCCCGCCCGGGCGCGGCTGGCCCAACAAAACGGGGAGATGACCATGAAGACCACAACCGGTCTGCTGACCGCCGCGCTGCTGGCGACCACCGCCATCGGCGCATCCGCCGAAACGCTGCGATGGGCGCGGGCGGGCGATTCGCTGACGCTCGATCCGCATGCGCAGAACGAGGGGCCGACGCACACCCTCGCCCACCAGATCTACGAACCGCTGATCATCCGCGACATGTCCGGGGCGTTTCAGCCGGCGCTGGCGACCGATTGGGCGCCCAGCCCGGACGACCCGAATGTCTGGGTGTTCAACCTGCGCCAGGGCGTGACCTTCCATGACGGCGCCGACTTCACGGCCGAGGATGTGGTGTTCTCGATCAACCGCGCGAAGTCCGAGGATTCGGACATGAAGGAATTGCTGACCTCGATCGTCGAGGTTCGCGCGGTCGACGACCACACGGTGGAATTCGTCACCGCCGGGCCGAACCCGATCCTGCCGTCGAACCTGACCAACCTGTTCATGATGGACAAGGGCTGGGCCGAGGCGAATGGCGCGGTCGACGTGCAGGACATGGAGGGCGGCGAAAACACCTTTGCCGCGACCAATGCCAACGGCACCGGCGCCTTTCGTCCTGGTCAGCCGCGAGCCCGATGTGCGCACCGTGCTGCAACAGAACCCCGATTACTGGGGCATGGACATGTTCCCGATGGCGGTGACCGAGATCGTCTATACCCCGATCCAGAACGCCGCGACGCGGGTCGCGGCCCTGCTGTCGGGCGAGGTCGACTTCATCCAGGACGTGCCGGTGCAGGACTTGCAGCGCGTGGCCAATGCCGACGGGCTGGTCGTCAAGACCGCACCGCAGAACCGGGTGATCTTCTTCGGCATGAACCTGGGCGCCGACGATCTGGCAAACGACAATGTCGACGGGTCGAACCCGCTGGCCGATGTGCGGGTGCGCCGGGCGATGAACCTGGCGATCGACCGCGACGCGATCCGCCAGGTGGTGATGCGCGGCCAGTCGCAGCCCGCCGGGATGATCGCACCGCCCTTCGTCAATGGCTGGACCGCCGAGATGGACCGGGCAACGACCGATATCGAAGCCGCCAAGGCGCTGATGGCAAGAGGCCGGCTGGGGCGACGGGTTCGCCATCCAGCTCGACTTGCCCGAACGACCGCTACATCAACGACGAGGCGATCTGCCAGGCGATGGTCGGCATGATGGCGCAGATCGGCGTCACCGTGAACCTCGACGCCAAGCCCAAGGCACAGCATTTCCCGCTGATCACCAATGGCGAGACCGATTTCTACATGCTGGGCTGGGGCGTGCCGACCTATGATTCAGAGTACATCTTCAACTTCCTCGTGCACACCCGCGGCCCTGAACGGGGCAGCTGGAACGGCACCGGCTACGCCAATGCCGAGCTTGACGCGATGATCGAAAGCCTCGCTTCGGAAACCGATCTCGATGTCCGCAATGCCACCATCGCGGATATCTGGGCGCAGGTGCAGGAGGATGTGCTGTATCTGCCGGTGCATCACCAGGTGCTCAACTGGGGCATGACCGATGCCGTGGGCATCGAGGTGAGCCCCGAGGACGATCCGAAGATGAAGTTCTTCGAAATGAACTGATATCAGGGCGCAATGGGTTTGACCCATTGCGCCTGTCCGCCTTCCCGCCTGGGCCAGCAACCCTGCCAATGGCTGCGATTGGTGGCCGGGCGGGGGGGCGGCGAACGGTCCTTCGCAATCGCCGATCGCTTCAGCGGCGCCGCGGTTTGGCGCGCGTCGTGGGCAGCGCGGCCCAGGGTGCCTCGGGCCAGGGATGCCTGGGGTATCGGCCGCGCATCTCGCGGCGCACATCGACGTAGGAACTGCGCCAGAAGCCGGGCAGATCGGCCGTGGTCTGCACCGGCCGGCCGGCCGGTGACAGAAGCGTCAGCACCAGCGGCTCCGCATCCGGGCCGACCGTCGGATGAACATCGAGCCCGAACAGCTCCTGCAGCCGGATCGCCACAGCGGGCCGTCCGCCGGCATAGTCGATCGCCACCCGCCGGCCGCTGGGCGCGGTGAAGTGCGCCGGGGCCAGCCGGTCGATCTGGTGCAGCGTGGCCGGGCCAAGCCAGGCCGCCAACGGCGCGGCAATGTCGCGCCGCGCCAGATCCTCGGCGCTGCGGCATCCGGCAAGAAACGGCAACAGCCAGTCGCCGGCCCGCGCGATCAGCGCGGCATCCGACAGATCGGGCAGCGCCGCGCCCCGGCCACGCAGAAAACCCGCCCGGTCGATCAGCGCAAGCGCCGCGCGCGATCGCTGCAGCGCCCCGAGACCCAGATCGCGCACCCCGTCGAGCGCGGCGGCCGCGATCCGCTCGGGCGGGCAATCCTGCCACGGCCGGTCATCGAGCACCAGCGCGCCGAGCCTTTCCTGCACGCGCGCCACGACCCGGCGCGCGCGCCGATCCCAGACGCAGCTCGCCTGCCAGGCGATCCGGTCGCCAAGCACCCCGCGCAGCGCCGTCTCGGCAATCGGGATGGCGGCGCGGATCCGCGCCTCGGTCGCATCGCCATCCAGATCGGTGGCCACCAGCAGCCGCTCGCGGCACAGCGGATCGCCGGGCTCGAGCCGCGCCCCCTTGCCGCCCGACAGGAGATAGCGCGCCCCGCCATCCGCCCTGCGCAGGGCGATCCGGTCGGGATAGGCCAGCGCGGCCAGTTCGTCCGGGTCCGCGACCGCGCCCTGCGGTTCGGGCAGTTGCCGCGCCGCGTCGCGGATCGCGGCCAGACCGGGCGCCGCGCCGTCGCCCGCAGGGCGGAGAAGCGGCGCCAGGCGGTCGCGCAGATCGGTCGCCGCACCTGCCGCGCCGGGCCGCGCCGCCAGCAGGGCGGCCATGGCCCGCGCCGTCCCGCCGCGCCCGCGCAGCAGCATGTGGCCGAGCCTGGGATGCAGCGGCAAGGCCGCGATGGCCCGGCCATGCGCCGTGGCCCGGCCATCGCGGTCGAGCGCACCCAACGCCCGCAACAGCGTTTGCGCCGCGGCCAGCCGGCCCGGATCGGGCGGCGTCAGAAAGGCCAGCGCGTCGGCGTCGCGCGCACCCCAGACCGCCAGCTCCAGCGCCAGCCCGGCAAGGTCCGCGATGGCGATTTCGGGCGGCGGATAGGGCGCCAGACCGCCCTCTTAGCCCGCCATCCACATCCGATAGCAGATGCCGGGGGCGACCCGACCGGCCCGGCCGCGGCGCTGATCGGCCTCGGCCCGGCTGACCCGCTCGGTCACCAGCCGCGACATCCCCGAACGCGGGTCGAAACGCGCCCGGCGGGCGCGGCCGGCATCGACCACCACGCGGATATCCTCGATCGTCAGCGCCGTTTCGGCGATCGCGGTGGCCAGCACGATCTTGCGCGCCCCGGCTTCGGGCCGGATCGCGGCGCGCTGCTCGGCAAGCGGCATCGCACCGCAAAGCGGGCGCAGCCGGCAGCCCGCCGGCAGCGCGCCCGCCAGCAGGGTCGCGACCTGGCGGATTTCGCCGGCCCCGGGCAGGAACACCAGGACACCGCCCGCGGTCTCGGCCACCGCCTGCAGCGTCAGCCGCGCCGCCGCGGCAGCGACTTTCGCGCTTCGCGGCGCCCGGCCCGGCGCCGGGCGCGACAGATACCGGGTGTCGACCGGAAAGGCCCGCCCACGGGCCGTGACCACCGGCGCGTCGCCCATCAGCGCGGCGACCGGCCCGGCATCGAGCGTCGCCGACATCGCCATGAGCCGCAGGTCGGGGCGCAGCGCGGCCCGCGCCTCGAGCGTCAGCGCCAGCCCCAGATCGGCGTTGAGCGCGCGTTCGTGGATCTCGTCGAAGATCACCGCACCGATCCCCGGCAGGTCGGGCTCGGCCTGGATCATCCGGGTCAGCACGCCTTCGGTCACCACCTCGATCCGGGTCGCCGGGCCGGTCGCCCGCGCGCCGCGGATGCGAAAACCGACGGTCGCGCCAACCGCCTCGCCCAGCAGCTCGGCCATGCGCCCGGCGGCGGTGCGCGCGGCGATCCGGCGCGGCTCGAGCATCAGCAGGCGGCCGTCAAACGCGCCGGCCCGCAGCAGCGCCAGCGGCACCAGCGTCGTCTTGCCCGCGCCGGGTGGGGCCTGCAGGACGCAGGCCCCGGCACCGGCCAGCGCATCGCGGATCGCGGGGATGGCCGATGCGACGGGCAGCGCCGCCGGCGGGCCGCCCGGGGCCGGGTCCGCGCCCACCGCTCGGCAGCCTAAAGCAGGATCAGCGTCGCCAGGCCCAGGAAGGCGACGAAGCCCATCACATCGGTCATGGTACTGACAAAGGTCCCCGAGGCGAGCGCCGGGTCGATGCCGATCCGGTCGAGCCCGAGCGGCACCAGAACCCCGGTCAGCGCCGCGATCACCATGTTCCAGATCATGGCGAGCGCCAGCACCAGGCCGAGCCACGGCACCCGAACAGGACCTCGCCCAACAGGCCGATGACCAGCGCAAAGGCGACGCCGTTGATCAGCCCCGCCAGCGCCTCGCGGCGCAGCACGCGCAACGCGTTCGACGCGGTCAGATCCTTGGTCGCCAACGCGCGCACGGCAACGGTCAGCGACTGGGTCCCGGCGCTGCCGCCCATCGAGGCGACGATCGGCATCAGGATCGCCAGCGCGACGATCTGTTCGATCGCACCGGCGAATTGCGAGATCGCGAACGCCGACAGGCCGGTGGCGGCCAGGTTCACGGCGAGCCAGGGGAACCGGCCGCGCACCGTCTCCCAGACCCCGTCCGACGGCCGGCTCTCGCCGGCGCCGCCGAGCCGCAGGAAGTCCTCCTCGGCCTCTTCGGACTGCACGATCATCGCGTCGTCGATCGTGATCACGCCCAGGAGCCGGCCTTCGGTGTTGACCACCGGCGCGGTCACCATGTGATACTGGTTGAAGGCGTAGGCGACATCCGCTTCGGACTGGGTCACCGGGATCGGGTGAAAGTTCTCGTCCTCGATCGCATCCAGCCGGACATCGCGTTCCGAACCCATCAGGCGGCCGATATTGACCTGGCCGCGGACCCGGTGCAGCGGGTCCACCAGCATCACGTGATAGAACTGGTCGGGCAGTCGGCTTGCTGCCCGAAGATGGTCGATCGCCTCGCCCACCGTCCAGTCCACGGGCAGCGCGACGGTCTCGCGCTGCATCAGCCGGCCGGCGGTGTATTCGGGATAGCGCAGCGCCTGTTCGACGGCGATCCGCGCGGTGTTGTCGAGCAGCCCCAGAACCTTGCGCTGCTGGCCGTCGGGCAGGTTCTCGACCAGGTCGACCAGGTCGTCGGATTCCAGATGCCGCACCGTGCGGGCCAGCAGTTCCTGCGGCACGAAGGCCAGCACATCCTCGCGCAGACCGTCATCGAGTTCCGAAAGCACATTGCCGTCGAAACCGGTGGGCCACAGCCGCAGCAGCCGCTCGCGCTCGGCCGCGCCGATCTGTTCCAGAAGGTCGGCGATGTCGGCCGGGTGCATCGGCGCAAGCAACCGCGCCAGCGCGTCAAGCGCACCGATTTCGGCGGCATCGACGATCTGGCCGACGCGCCGGGCATCCAGCACATAGGCCGGTTCGCCCGAGTCCGCATCGACCTTCGGGATGTCGGCTTCGCCTTCGGTCATCGCGCATGCTCCCGTCCCGGAGGTGAGGGGCTTACCGGATCGGCGCCCATGGTCAACCGGTCGGGCCGGCCGACCCGGCCCCGGGCTGGATTCAGCCCGGTGCGCCCCGCGCCACCGCCGTTGCCGCCCGATCGAGCCGCGCGGCGGCCTCGGCGATCTCCTCTTCGGCCACGATCAGCGGCGGCAGCAGGCGCACCACATTGTCCGCGCCGGGGGCGGTCAGCAGGCCCTCGGCCTGGGCCGCGGCGACCACGTCGCGATTCGGCACGCGGCATTTCACGCCCAGCATCAACCCGATGCCGCGCACGCTTTCAAAGACGTCCGGATGCGTCGCCACCAGCCCCTCGAGCCGCTGGCGCAGCAAGCCGCCCTTGCGCCCGACCGCATCCAGGAAATCCGGATCGCCCAGCACATCCATCGCCGCGTTGCCGACGGCGCAGGCAAGCGGGTTGCCGCCATAGGTCGATCCATGGGTGCCGACCACCATGGGCGCGGCGGCTGCCTCGGTCGCCAGCACCGCGCCCAGCGGAAAGCCGCCGCCGATCCCCTTGGCGACCAGCATGATATCGGGCGCCACATCGGCCGATTCATGGGCGAACAGCCTGCCGGTCCGGCCCATGCCACACTGGATTTCGTCGAAGATCAACAGCGCGCCGATCCGGTCGCACAGCGCGCGCAGCCCGCGCAGGCAGGGTGTGGGCAGCGGGCGGATGCCGCCTTCGCCCTGCACCGGCTCGACCACGATGGCGGCCACGCGCGCATCGGCAGCCGCTTCCAGCGCGTCATGATCGCCAAAGGGCAGTTGGGTGAATCCGGGCATCAGCGGCCCGAAGCCCGCGGTCAGCTTTTCCGTGCCGGCCATGGCGATCGCGCCGGTCGACCGGCCGTGAAAGGCGCCCGCAAAGGACAGGGTGACCGGCCGTTCCTCGTCCCGGTCGGCCCAGTATTTGCGCACCATCTTGATGGCGAGTTCGGCCGCTTCGGTCCCCGAATTGGTAAAGAACACGGTGTCCGCGAAGGTCGCATCGACAAGCCGCGCGCCAAGCCGTTCCTGCTGCGGGATGCGGTAGAGGTTGGAGGTGTGCCAGACCCGCCCGGCCTGTTCGCTCAGCGCGGCGACCAGCCCGGGATGCGCATGCCCCAGCGCGTTGACGCCGATGCCGGCGGCGAAATCGAGATAGCGCGCGCCGTCCTCGGCGATCAGCCAGCAGCCCTCGCCCCGGTCGAAGGCCAGCTTGCTGCGGTTGTAGGTCGGCATCAGTGGCGGGATCATCGCGGTTCTCTCCATCTTCCTGCGGCAATCGTCATGCCGGGGCGGGTCGGGTCGGTCGCGCGGCAGGTCGCCCTGCGCCGACGCTCAACGTCGCCGCATCCGTCGAAGACTGGTGTCGTACCGATCGAACATGCGCGGGTCCCTACAGCCGGATCGGCGCGCCGTCCAGTGGGCGCGTGGGTCCGGCCGGCGCGCGGCTTGTCACGCGCGCGCGCATCCCTATGATGGGGCGAGGCGGGCGCGCACCGCCAGACAAAGCCTGCGCGAATGGATGGCATCACGGAATGGGGGGCGCATGTCCTGGACCGACGACCGCGTGGAAACGCTCAGGCGCATGTGGACCGATGGTGCCTCGGCCAGCCAGATCGCCAAGGAGCTGGGCGGGGTGACCCGCAACGCGGTGATCGGCAAGGTGCACCGGCTGGGCCTGTCGAACCGCACCGCCGAGGCGGCCGCGCCGCCAGCCGCAACCGAAGCGCCCGCCGAGGCCGCACCGGTTGCCGAGGCCATGGCCAGGCCCGAAGCGGCGCCGGCGCCCGCGCCCGAGCCCGAACCGGAACCCGTCGCCGAACCGGTCGTACCGATCGTGCCGCAGCGACGGCCGGTGTTCACGGCCGGGCAGCCGCTGCCGCCCCAGCCCTCGCCGAACGAGATCAACCCCGAGGCCCTGGCGACCATGCGCGAGGTCGAGAAATCGGCCCGGAAACTGTCGCTGATGGAACTCACCGAGCGGACCTGCAAATGGCCGATCGGCGACCCCGCGACCGACGCGTTCTGGTTCTGCGGGCTGCCGGTGCAGCCCGGCAAGCCCTATTGCGAGGCGCATGCCAATGTCGCCTGCCAGCCGATGTCGGCGCGGCGCGACCGGCGGCGTTAGGGGGCGCGGGGCGGTGATCCGCTACACCCTGGTCTGCGCGCAGGATCACCGGTTCGAGGCGTGGTTTGCCGGCGCCGACGCGTTCGACGACCAGATCGCGCGCGGGCTGGTTGCCTGCGCGGTGTGCGGCGACACCGGCGTGCGCAAGACGCCGATGGCGCCCGCGCTGCGCAAGCCGGCCCCGGCCACCCCGCTGAGCGCGCCGTCGAACCCGGTCGAGAAGAAGCTGCGCGCGCTGCGCGAGAAGGTCGAGCGCGAGGCCGATTATGTCGGGCCGGCCTTCGCCCGCGAGGCGCGGTCGATGCATGATGGCGACACGCCGTTTCGGCCGATCTGGGGCGAGGCCCGGATCGAAGAGGCGAAAAGCCTGGTCGAGGACGGCGTCCCGGTGGCGCCGCTGCCCCGCTTCGGACCGGCGAAGCCCAACTGATCCCCGAGACCAGGCGGCAATGAGCGTGACTCGTTGCCGCTGTTCCGCCCCGCCTCCCCGCCGGGCCACCAATCCTACGCCAACCCATCGGTAATACCAGCTTGCACCGAGCAGAACCCGTGCGACCCGTCCGGGGGGCCCATGGACCTGATCCTCGACGGCCGCTCGGCGAGGCGGGCCCACGCCACGCCAGACAGGGCATCGATGTCCCATGCCGAGGGTCATTGAGAATGACCGTTGGTCTCCATCGGCAACGCGCATGGGGCACCGAGTTTTCCAGAAAACGCGGCCCGGGCAGGGCGCGGCGCACTGCCCTGCGATCGGACGCGGCCGGGCTTCGCCTTGGTGGGACCAACGCCGAGTGTCTGCCACAAGGCTTGCACCATCCCGCGACCCGCCCACCGGGGACAATACCAACGGTCAGTGAGAATGACCGTCGGTATGAATCGCGATCCCGACCGCGCGGCACCGCGGCCAGGGGACGTGGTGCCGGCGCGGCCTGGCCGGGCTTGACGCCGCGCGGCCGGCCGGGGCAGGAACTGGGCCGTGGGTATCTACATCCTCAAGCGCCTCTTGTCGGCGATCCCGGTCCTTCTGGGCATCACGGTGATCGTGTTCCTGATCATGGCGCTGATCCCGGGCGATCCGGCCACCGCGATCCTTGGCAGCTATGCCACGCCCGAGAATGTCGAGAAGCTCAACCGCGACCTCGGCCTCGACAAGCCCTTGGTGCAGCGGTATTTCATATGGCTCGGCAACATGCTGCAGGGCGATTTCGGGCGCTCCTTCTCGCTCAACCGGCCGGTGCTGGACGAGATCGTCGAACGCTTCAACGCCACGCTGATCCTGGCCGGCACGGCCTTTGTGCTGGCCTCGCTGCTGGGCATCCTGGCCGGCGTCGTGTCGGCGGCCCGGCAATATGGGTTTGCCGACAAGCTGATCACCTTCACCGTGCTGATCGGCATCTCGATCCCGTCCTTCTTTCTGGGCATGATGATGATCCTGATCTTCGCGGTGAATCTGCGCTGGCTGCCGGTCTCGGGCATGTATGCGATCTATGGTGGCGGCGATCTGCCCGACCTGCTGCGCCATCTGATCATGCCGGCGACCGCGCTGGCGGTCGTCGCCACCGGGGTGATCGCGCGGATGGCCCGTTCGGCCATGCTGGAGGTGCTGCGCCAGGACTATATCCGCACTGCCCGCGCCAAGGGGGTGCCGGAACGCCGGGTGATCCTGGCCCATGCGCTGAAGGCGGCGATGGTGTCGATCATCCCCGTGCTGGGCCTGCAGGCTGGCTTCGTGCTGTCAGGCGCGGTCTATATAGAGATCGTCTTCCAGTGGCCCGGCGTCGGGCGGATGCTGGTCGATGCGATCCTGAAACGCGACATCCTGCTGGTGCAGGGCGGTGTCGTCTTCGTCGCCGCCTGTTACGTGCTGTTCAACATCGCGGTCGATGTGGCGCAAAGCCTGCTCGACCCGCGGATCAAGACATGATTGCGTTCCTGAAACTGCTGTTCCGCAACCGGCTGGCGGGTCTGGGTGCGGTGGTGCTGGCGGCGATCGTCATCCTGGTTCTGATCACCCCGATCCTGCCCCTGCCCGATCCCGACGTCACCGCCACCGCCGACCGGTTCAAGCGGCCGTTCACCGACGGTCATCTTCTGGGCACCGATCATCTGGGCCGCGACCTCTTGTCGCGGCTTCTGTGGGGCACAAGGCTGTCGCTGGCGATCGGCATCGCGGCGGCGCTGATCGCGGCGACCATCGGCTCGGCGATCGGGATCGTCGCCGGCTATTTCGGCGGGCGGATCGACAACATCATCATGCGCGGCGTCGACATGCTGATGGCGTTTCCCTACATCCTGCTGGCGCTGGCCATCGTCGCGGCCCTTGGCCCGGGGCTGATGAACGCGCTGATCGCGGTCGCGGCCGTCAACGTGCCGTTTTTCGCGCGCAACATCCGTGGCGTGACGGTGACCCTGGCGGGGCGCGAATTCATCGATGCCGCCCGGCTGGCGGGGCTGGGGCACACGCGGATCATCCTGACCGAAATCCTGCCGAACGTCCTGCCGGTGATCGTCATCGCCATGTCGACGACGGTCGGCTGGATGATCCTGGAAACCGCGGGCCTGTCGTTTCTGGGGCTGGGCAGCCAGCCGCCGCGGGCCGATCTGGGCAGCATGCTGGGGGAGGCGCGGGCGGCGCTGATCACCGCGCCGCATACCTCGGTCGTGCCCGGCGTGATGATCTTTCTGATCGTGATGTCGATCAACCTTCTGGGCGACGGGGTGCGCGACGCGCTCGACCCGCGGCTGCGCTCGGGCGCGCTGACCCGCCCGCGCGCCATGACGATGGTCGACCGCGAGGCCCCGCTGCCGCCGGCACGCGACGATACCGGGCTTCTGGATATCCAGAACCTGTCGACCGAGTTCCGCGTCGGCCCGCGGGTCTACAAGGCGGTCAGCGATGTCTCGCTGTCGGTGCAACCCGGCGAATGCGTGGGCATCATCGGCGAATCGGGCTCGGGCAAATCGGTGACCGCGCTGTCGGTGATGGGCCTTGTCGCGTCGCCCCCCGGGGTGATCGCGGGCGGGGCGGTGCGCTTTCAGGGCGAGGATCTGGTCCGTGCCTCCTATGCGACGCTGCGCCAACGGCGCGGCGACCGCGTCGCCTACATCTTTCAGGACCCGCTGGCGACGCTGCACCCGCTCTATCGCATCGGCGACCAGCTGGCCGAAGCGATCCGCGCGCATCACCCGATCGGCCGGGCCGAGGGCCGGCGCCGCGCGGTCGAGCTTCTGACCGCGGTGCGGATTCCGAACGCCGCGGCACGGGTCGATGCCTATCCGCATCAGCTGTCGGGCGGCATGCGCCAGCGCGTCGGCATCGCCATGGCGCTGGCCAACGATCCCGACGTGATCATCGCCGACGAGCCGACCACCGCGCTTGACGTCACGGTGCAGGCGCAGATCCTCGCCTTGCTCGACGATCTGCGGCGCGACCGCGGCCTTGCGATCATCTTCATCACCCATGATTTCGGCGTCGTCGCGCAGCTTTGCGACCGGGTCGCGGTGATGTATGGCGGCCGCATCGTGGAACAGGGGCCGACCGCCGATGTGCTGGCCAGGCCGCGCCACCCCTATACCGCGCGGCTGATGGCCTGCGTCCCCGAACTGGGCGGCGGGCGGCGCAAGCTCGACGCGATACCGGGGCTGCCCCCGGCGGTCGACCGGCTGCCGCCCGGCTGCGCCTTTGCCCCGCGCTGCGACCGGGCCCAGGATGTCTGCCGCAACGGCGCGATCGATCTCGTCGTCGAAGGCGACCGCGCGCTGCGCTGCCATTTTCCCTGCAACGACACCGCTGCCGCGGGGGCCGCGACATGACGGCGCTCAGGGTCGAGAACCTGTCGAAGACCTTTGCCGCGCCGCGCCGGCTGTTCGGCCGCGCCGGGCCGGGCGTGCGCGCCGTCCGTCCGCTGACCCTGTCGGTCGAAACCGGCGAAACCCTGGGCGTGGTGGGCGAATCGGGCTGCGGCAAATCCACCCTGGCGCGGATGCTGGTCGGGCTCGAGGAGCCGACCACCGGCCACATCGAGATCGCCGGCAAGGCGCTCGACAATGCCGATCCGGCGGCATTCGGGCGGCTGATCCAGTATGTGTTCCAGGACCCGATCTCGAGCCTCAACCCGCGCAAGTCGATCCGGTCGATCATGGAGGTGCCGCTTCGGTCGCTGCACGGCATGGACCAGGCCCAGTGTGCGGCGCGCATCTCCGAGATCTTTGCCAGCGTCAATCTGCGCGAGGAGTTCCTTGATCGCTATCCGCATGAATTCTCCGGCGGCCAGGCGCAACGGATCGGGGTGGCGCGTGCGTTGGCGGCCAATCCGCGGATCATGGTGCTCGACGAACCGGTCTCGGCGCTCGATGTGTCGGTGCAGGCGCAGGTGCTGAACCTCTTGGCCGAGCTCAAGCGCGAATTCGGCCTGACCTATGTATTCATCACCCACGACCTGGCTGTGGTCGAGGCGGTCAGCGATCGCATCGCGGTGCTCTATTTCGGGTCGGTGGTGGAACTGGGCAAGGCCGAGATGATCTTTCGCGCGCCCCGTCACCCCTATACCCGGCTGCTGGCCGGTTCCGCCCCGGTGGTCGGGCGGCCGCTGCGCGCGCCCGAACAGAAGGACAGCGAACTGCCCGATCCGCTGCGGCCGCCGCCGGGCTGCGCGTTTGCCGGGCGCTGCCCGCGTGCCACCGATCTGTGCCGCCGCGAAGCGCCGGTTCTGACGGCGATGGGGCCGGACCAGCAGGCCGCCTGCCACCATCCGCTGGATGTGGCCTAGGGAAGGTCGCGTCGAGGCAGGTTTTGCGCCTTGGTTGGGGCAGGCGCCCGCCGCGCGGCGGGCGCGCTCTTGGGCGCGCGCCCAAGAGCGCCGGGCCCCAGCGGAGCGCAAGGCACGGCGGACCCGTCAGCCAATCAGGCGCAACGCGCCCCAGCCGGGGCAACATCTCCCAGTCATGGAAAGTGAACCACTACCGGCTGACGCCGGTAGCATCGTCGCCGTGCTGAGAAAGGTACTGAAGTACGATGTCGTCCGTGATGTTGCCGCTGGTCGAACAGAAATACCCTCGGGCCCAGAAGTGCCTCCCCCAGTAGCGCCTTTTGAGCTCAGGGAACTCTTGCTGCAGCCGGCGCGACGACCGCCCTTTGATGCATCGCATGACGTCGGAGATGGCGTGCTTGGGCGGCACGGACAGGAACATGTGCACATGGTCCCGCGCAAGCACGCCTTTGACAATCGTCACGCCCAACTCGTCGCAACTCTGTCGGATGATTTTCCGTGCCCGTTCGCGGATGTCGCCGGTCAGCACCTTGTAACGATATTTTGTAGCCCAAACAACGTGATACCGATGGTAGTACACGCAGTGAGCCCCGAAGTCATAAGCGGTCATCGTGACCGTCCGGTGTCGCCGCTCTGGCGCTCGTCCCGCGTGACCTGTTACGCTGCTTGGGCAGCGTAACGCCAGGGGAGCAACTCGTCCAGCCGAGTGATCTTGTGATCGGCAATTTGGCCCAGCACCCAGGTGAGCCAGGCCTGGGGGTCTACGTTGTTCAGTTTGGCGGTTTCGATCAGCGTGAAGGCGATAGCCATGGTTTTTCCACCACGCGCGGAGCCTGAAAACATCCAATTTTTTCGCCCGATGGCCACCGGTTTGACAGCGCGCTCGGCTGCGTTGTTGTCCAGATCCAGGTGGCCGTTGCTGAGATATGGCCGCGCCTTCGGCATCCGGCCCAGGGCATAGCGGATGGCCTGGGCCAGGGGAGATTTGCCTGATAGCCTGGGCAGTTGCGCATGCAACCACTCTTCAAGTTGGTCAAAGATCGGCTTTGCCCTGGCCTGCCGCACGGCGGCCCGGTACTCGGGAGCCATGCCCCTGATTTCCTTCTCTATGGCGTAGAGTAGGGCAATCCGGCGGATGGCCTCTTCGGCGATGGCGCTGCCTTGCGAGGCGAAAACATCCACGAACTTACGCCGCACGTGCGCCATGCACGCCATCTCATCGGCTTTGTCATCGCCGAACAGCCCGTTGAACCCGGAGTATCCATCCGCATGCACCCAGCCCTTGTAGCCCAAGAGGTGAGAGACGGGATGTTCACCCTTACGGTCCACCGTGAACTGGTACCAGACACAGGGCGGCGATTGCCCGGACCAAGGGCGTTCATCACGCACATAGGTCCAAACCCGCGCCGTTTTTGTCTTCTTGTTGCCGGGGGCCAGCATCTTCACCGGGGTATCGTCTGCGAAAAGGGCAGCGCCCTGGCGCACGATCCGCCCAATCGCATCGGCCAGCGGTTCCAGCAGAGCCGTGGATCGGCCAACCCAGTCAGCCATGGTGGAGCGGTCCAGATCGATACCTTCACGGGCAAATATCTGGCTCAGGCGATAGAGCGGTAGGTGATCGGCATATTTGCTGACCAGAACATGGGCCAGCAAGCCGGGTCCTGGCCGCCCACGCTCAATCGGACGCGATGGCAGCGGCGATTGCACGATGGCTTCGCAGCACGAACAGGCCTTGCGCGGGCGGATGATCCGCTTCACCTTGAAGCGTCCTGGCACATATTCCAGCTCTTCGGTCACATCCTCGCCCAGAGTACGCAGGGTTCCACCGCACCGACCGCAATCATCGCCAGGCGACAGTTCTTCGTCTTCCCGATCCAGATGATCCGGCAAAGGCTTGCGGCTGTGCTGGCGCTTCGACTTCCCGGCATCCTTTGTCGGGGATGGCGGGTTGGCCTGCGCCTCTGCCGCCTGGACGATCTCGGCGTCCTCCTGCAGGTCGAGACGGAGTTGGTCGAGACCTTCGGATTTGCTGCCAAAGCGATGGCGGTTGGCGCCGTGAAGCTGGTGCTGAAGTTGCTCGACCTTGAGGCTCAGCGCCTTCACCTCGTTGGCCAGAAGACGGTTCACCGCCTTCAGCTCGGCGGGGTCTTCAGGGGTGATATCGAGATCTTTCAGCATCCCCATTCCATACCACTTCAAGGATCAAACGTGAATCCCTAAAGCGATCAAAGGCTTGTATTTATTGCATTACCCAACACTCAGCGGGCGCCACGTCCTGTTGGGCATCCGCCAGTCTATGCCCTCCAACAGCATGGACAGTTGCGCAGGCGTGACCGCAATCTTGCCATCCTTGGCTGGCTGGCCAAACAAACCGGCCCTTCTCAAGCCGTTTGCTGAAAAGGCATGCCCCCTGGGCATCCCACCAGATAATCTTCAACAGGTCGCCACGCCGACCACGGAACACGAACAGATGGCCGGAATAGGGATCAAGCTCCAAAACCTTCTCGGCCTGCGCCGCCAGCGTATTAAACCCACGCCGCATGTCGGT
>JAEPEX010000085.1_pt1:42500-71078 | contig 71078 bp, 60 predicted proteins | sample 9130951 | NCBI WGS metagenome assembly JAEPEX01 (sample SAMN17228542, study PRJNA684324) | microbial mat metagenome | biome: saline marsh[ENVO:00000054]; feature: microbial feature [ENVO:01000007], biofilm[ENVO:00002034], sulphate-reducing...; material: estuarine water... | reverse complement strand
GCCCGCGTCTCCAGACAATTCACCATCTCCGTGACAAAAGATGAAGCCGGCGGTAATGCGACTGAGATTACCTGGAAACGACATCCAGCAGCGGCGACAACCGACACCCATCCAGGAGTATATTGTCTGCGAACCAGTCAGACCGGGTGGGATGAGTCCAGATTGTGGAAGACCTATACCATGCTGACCGATCTTGAGGCGGTATTTCGTTCGCTGAAATCTGAGCTTGGTCTTCGACCAGTGCACCACCAGCTGGCAGAACGTGTTTCATCTCACCTGTTCATTACCGTATTAGCCTATCACCTTATCCACACAATCCGGATAAGACTGCGCACGGAAAAGATCACTTACAGCTGGTCGCGGTTGCGGAAATTGTTATCCAGTCAGGCGCGGGTAACGGTGTCCATGCGGTGCTCCAATGGAGACACGGTTCATGTGAGGAAAAGCACCCGTCCTGAACCGGCTCAGCAGCAAATATATAGCGCTCTAGGAGTGGCAAGCCAGCCTGGGCAGGTAATAAAGACGATCATATAAAACGACAAAAGTAGTGACATAAAGAGTATGTGGTGGGGACTAAATTACCGAAATTACTTGAATTTATAACTTGACCGTGCAAAGTTGGGTTAGCGTTCTTGCCCCTCACCGGTATTTCTGGGTGTTAGAAGATGGTGAGCTTTTCTAACAGCCTCTACCAATCATTGATCCATGATAAAAAAACAAGGAGTTGCGGGATGACCCGCAACTCCTTGTCTCACTGGTCGGGATGAGAGGATTTGAACCTCCGGCCCCCTGAACCCCATTCAGGTGCGCTACCAGACTGCGCTACATCCCGGTTATTGTGACGAACTCTTTCTTTACCATGGCCTCGTGGCAACGTCAATCATTGCGCACGGGAATGCTGAGGCGACGGTGAATCTCCTCCAGTTCGTTTTTTATCTCCCGCAGCTTATCACCATCAGGTGCGGCAGATGCTGACTCGCTATGCTGTTGTGCCGTTGGTACAGTGCCGCCGGCAATTCGCTTGCGGGCGCCGGCGATGGTATAGCCTCTGGTGTAGAGCAACTCTTTAATGGTGAGGATTAGCTCAACATCGCTGCGCCGGTAGAGGCGTTGCCCGGCTTGGGTGCGTTTCGGGCTGATCTCGGCAAACTCGGCTTCCCAGTAACGCAACACATGCGGGGCGACGTCAGCTAATCTGGCTACTTCGCCGATTTTGAAATAGATCTTGTCCGGAATTTCTTGTTTCATTATCACCGCTGTGAGCCGGCGACTGCGTTTTTTAGAAATCCTTACTCTGTTTCGTTGATCTTGGCGCGTAATTTTTTGCTTGGTCTGAAACTGACGATGTTACGTTTAGTGATGGTGATGGATTCACCGGTCCGGGGATTGCGGCCGGTACGCGGCTGCTTTTCGCGCACCGAAAAGGTACCGAAGTGGACGAGCTTGAGTGTATCGCCGTTGAGCAACCCATGTTTGAGAGAGGCGAAAAAAGTGTCGACGATGTCGATGCAGGTGGACATGGGATAGCCAAGACGGCTGGCGACTTCCTCAGCAAGTTCCCTGCGGGTGACGTTGTCCTGCTTCATATGATTATGCCTCTCGAATGGCTCCGCCGTAGGTGCGGCTGAGCAGGGTTATCAGCTTGGCGTGGGTCTTCTCCACCTGTTTTTCAGTGAGTGTTTTGGTGGCGGAGCGGTAGGTGATGCTCATGGCGACACTCTTATGACCCGGTTGAATGTGTTCACCTTCATAGATGTCGAACAGTTCGCACTGTTTAACGAGTTTTTCGCCACTGCCCATCACCGTTTCCACCAGATCCTGGGCTGGTGTTGAGGTGGGAACCACCAGCGCCAGATCACGCTTGACGTGTGGGTAGACCGGCAGCGCCTGAAATGATCGAGGTGTGCCGACCATGGCGGTGAGTGACGCGAAATCGAGATCAAAGTAGTAGACTTCTCGCTTGATGTCAAAGCTGCGCAGGATATCGGCGCTGATTTTACCCAGCGAACCAATAGCTCTATTTTCGTAGACCAAGCTCAGGCAGTAGTGCTGGTCGGCAAAAGGTTCACGGCTCTGCTCATCCGGCACCACAAAGGTGATACCGTCGCTGTCTTTGTCCGTGCTCAGTCGCAGTTGGGAAAGCAGTGCCTGCACGGCGCCTTTGGCGTCAAAAATATCAACCGGTTCGGCCTTGAAATAGAGCGGTGCGTGGGCGCCATAGCGATTACCGGCCAGCAGCCCGGCGATGTGGGTGGTTTCGGTGGGCAGTGTGGTTTGTTCGGTGGGGAAAAAAACATCACCGATTTCAAAGAGTTTGCAGCTGCTCTGCTGAAAATTAAAATTGCGCCTGATCGATTCCAGCAGACCGGGGAGCAGGGAGGTGCGCATCACATCCTGATCCTCGGTCAGCGGGTTGAGAATGCGAATATGGTTACGGCGTGGGTCATCGGCACCAAGGCGCAGCCAGTCATCGGCGCGCCGTGCTCCGAAGCTGTAAGTGATTGCCTCGGAGAAGCCCGCTTTGGTCATGATGGCGGCCGCTTCTAACCGCAGGATGCGACTATGATCCTGGGTGGGAAAGTCAAGATGTACGGCCGGCAGGGTTGAAACAATATTGTCGAAGCCCACCAGGCGGGCTATTTCCTCGATCAGATCGACCTCTCGTTCAAGGTCGACGCGAAAGCTAGGCGGGCTGACGGAAAGTGTGTTGTTGGGAGCGGGTGTGGCGGGTATTTCAATGGCCTCGAGCAGCTCGCTGATCTCAGTTGCGCTCAAGGTTATGCCCAGCAGTTGCGAGGAACGATCCGCCCGCACCACAATTGGATTCGCAGGTTGTTCTTCAGCTCGCACGTCGATACCTCCATCTTCCGCCGTGCAGCCGGTAAGTTCCACCAGCAACTGGGTAGCCCGGGCCAGGGCATCAAGGGTGCCGCCTGGGTCGACGCCTCGTTCAAACCGATAGGCTGCTTCCGATGAGAGGCTCAGGGAGCGGGCGGTGCGTCTGATCGAGACGGGATTGAAACAGGCGGCTTCCAACAGTACATCGACAGTTGCATCGGACACCTCGCTGTCGAGACCGCCCATGACGCCGCCCACCGCCACCGGCTTTTCCCCATCGCAGATCATCAACATATCATCAGTCAGGGTACGGGTGACGCCGTCCAGGGTGGTGAATTCTTTTTCATCCGGTCCCGGTGTCCGCACCACAATAGCCTTTTCGGTCAGGGTGTTGAAATCAAATGCATGGAGGGGCTGCCCATACTCGAGCATAACGTAGTTGGTAACATCCACGACGTTATTGATCGGTCGCATACCCACCGCCAGCAGATACCTGCGCAGCCACCATGGGCTGGGTCCGATGGTGATGCCGGTGAGAAGCTGGGCCGCATAACGGGGGCAGAGATCATCTGCTTCAACGCGGACGGAAAATGATGTTGACCGGCGGGCAAATGCCGCACCGGCAATCGGTTTTACCAGATGCTGGCGGGAAAGCCCGGCCACTTCACGGGCAATGCCGATAACGCTGGCGCAGTCGGGTCGGTTCGGAGTGAGATCAACTTCGATCATGGTGTCGTCAAAGCCCACCGCGTCACGAAATGCAATACCGTGCGGGGTGTCTTCGGCCAACTCCATGATGCCGGTGTGTTCATCTGATATGCCGAGTTCGCGTTCCGAGCAGATCATGCCCTCGGAGTGGACGCCCCGTACCTTGGTCTTTTTAATCTTGATTCCACCCGGAAGGGTAGTTCCCGGCAGAGCGACGACCACGGCCAATCCAGCTCTGACATTTGGTGCGCCGCAGACAATGCGCAGATCGAGTTCCCCCACCGAAACCCGGCAGAGGCTTAAGAGGTCGGCCTGGGGATGAGGCTCCACTTCGGTGACCAAACCGGTGTGTAAACCAGCCAGTTCTGGATATAGTTCAGTAACGGCTTCCACCTCCAGGCCAAGCATGGTGAGAGAGTCGGCCAGCCAGGAAGGATCGGTTACCGGGGTGGGGAGGTAAGTATTGAGCCAGTTGAGGGTAAATTTCATGAAAGAACCATCCCTCGGCTAAAATTGATTGAGAAAACGCAGATCGTTTTCATAGAACAGCCTGATATCGTCGATCCCGTACTTGAGCATGGCAATGCGCTCCACCCCGAGCCCAAAGGCAAACCCGCTGTAGCGTTCGGAGTCGTAGCCGACCATGGCAAAGACCTCGGGATCGATCATCCCTGAGCCAAGGATCTCGAGCCAGCCGGTTCGTTTGCACACCCGGCAGCCGGCCCCTTCGCAGATAACACAGGCAATGTCGACCTCGGCACTGGGTTCGGTAAAAGGAAAAAAACTGGGTCTGAACCGCAGGGGAAGATCCTTTTTAAAAACCTGTCTGGTAAACAGAGCGAGAACCCCTTTGAGGTCGGCAAACGATACCCGTTCATCCACCAGAAAACCTTCAACCTGATGAAACATCGGGGTGTGGGTAATATCTGAGTCACAGCGGTATACCTTGCCCGGGGCAATTACCCGCAACGGCGGCTGTCTCGCCTCCATAATGCGGGCCTGCATCGGTGAGGTATGGGTGCGCAGCAGGATTGAATCGTTGATATAGAAGGTATCGTGCATATCCCGGGCCGGATGATGCTCGGGGATGTTGAGGGCCGCGAAGTTGTAGTGATCATATTCGATGTCGGGACCCTCGGCGATGGAAAAACCCATGGAACTGAATACCGTGCAGATTTCTTCCATGACCCGGGTGATGGGGTGCAAAGAGCCGAATACCGGTTGCCGGCCCGGCAAGCTGAGGTCTGGTGAGGGCTGTGAAGAGACTTCGGCGGCCGCTGCCAGTTCCTGCTGCCTGCTTCTATAGGCCTGCTCTACTTTTCGTTTCGTATCGTTGGCAAGCTTGCCCAGGCGTGGTTTATCCTCTTTGGATACCAGCGGCAGCCTTCGCATAATGGCGCTGATGCGGCCGTTTCTGCCGAGAAAGTCTATTCTGAACCGTTCGAGCTCCGCTGCATCGGTGATGGTTGTCAGCAGTGCGGTAGCCTCGTCGTGGAGCTCGGCTAGATCCTGTTCCATGGTCCTGTCTTGAGTGGTTGGCCGGCTATCAAGGATAGCAAACAAAAAAGTGCCGGTCGCGAATTTTTTGTCGCAACCGGCACCGAAAAGTAAGGGTTACTACTAACCGTTTGCCTGATCGGCGACGGTTACCACCTCGTGAAAGGCACGGGGATCGAGAATGGCCATATTGGCAAGTATCTTGCGATCCAGGGCAACACCTGCTTTTTTCAAACCGCCCATTAACCGGCTGTAACTTGTTCCGTTGATGGCGGCGGCGGCGTTGATACGGGTGATCCATAAACGGCGCATATCGCGTTTGCGGGTGCGCCGGTCGCGATAGGCATAGACCAGTGCTCTATCCACCGCCTCGGTGGCGGTGCGGTAGAGCCGGTGGCGACCACCCCGGTATCCCTTGGCCAGTTTCAAGACCTTGTTGCGGCGGCGACGCGCCTTAAAACCTCTGGTAACTCGTGGCATGGTTGTTGCTCCTTAAGGATTGATCCAATTACGCATAGGGGAGAATTTTACGAATCGCCTTGCTGTTGGCCGAGTCGACGATATCGGATTGACGCAGGCCACGTTTGCGCTTGGTGGACTTTTTCGTCAAGATATGACTGCTGTAGGCCTTGTTTCGCTTTATTTTACCGGAGCCGGTGAGGGAAAAACGCTTGGCGGCGCCCCGGTTTGTTTTCATTTTGGGCATTGTCTAATCCTCTGTAAGTTTGATGGGCTCGTAATAACATTTAATTTGCTTGCTAACGTCATTCCCGCGAAAGCGGGAATCCAGTAATTTCAAGTGACTATGGATTTCGGTTCAATTCAACAATGACCGTAATTGGGGTTTTTACGACGCCATCATGTTTTGTCCTGTACTATTTTTAAGGTTTTTTACTATTTGCCGGCCTTGGGACCAACAACCATCACCATCTGTCTGCCTTCCATCATCGGTTCCTGAAGGATGATAACGTCTTCCTGCAGAGTCTCGGCGATTTTATTCATCGCCTCCAGGCCGATAGTGTCTGAGTAGACTATTTCACGGCCCCTAAAACGCATGGTTATTTTCACCTTGTTTCGTTGACCGATGAATTTTTTGATATTTTTGATCTTAAAATTGAGATCATGCTCTTCAGTTTTTGGGCGGAACTTGATCTCTTTTGTTTCAATAACGGTCTGCTTCTTTTTTGCTTCCTGCTGCTTCTTTTTAAGCTCGTAGCGATACTTGTCGTAATTCATGATCCGGCATACCGGCGGATCCGCGGTGGCGGAAACTTCCACAAGATCAAGGCCCTCATCCATGGCATGACGCAGCGCCTGGTCGTTGCTGACGATACCAAGCTGGGAACCGTCGGCGCCGATAAGTCTTACCCGAGGGTGGGTGATCGCTTCGTTTATGACTGCCTTTATTTCACGCTGAACGGGAGTTGGCCTGCTTTTTCTTTTAATGTTCAACCTCCAGAGTTTCTATTTATCCTGTATGATCAGGCGATGTCGTCCACACACTGCCCGTTTACCTTATAAACCACGGCCCTCGGCGCTTTCGCTGAGAACCTTTTCAACGAACTCGACAATTTTCATGGGGGGCAGGTTTTTGCCATCTCGCAGACGTACGGTAAGGGTGCCGTTTTCTTTTTCTTTCTCGCCGACGATCAGCATGAATGGGATCTTCATCATCTGCGCTTCGCGAATCTTATAATTCAATTTTTCATTGCGCAAATCTTTTTCAACCCGAATCCCCGCTTTTCTCAGCTGATTATAGATTTTCTCGCAATATTCAAGCTGGTCATCGGTGATGTTGAGAATGCGGGCCTGCACCGGTGAGAACCAGAGCGGAAAGGCGCCGGCGTAGTGTTCGATGAGAATTCCGACGAATCGCTCCAGAGAGCCCATCAGCGCACGGTGGATCATGATTGGCCGGTGTTCGGAGTTATCGGTGCCGGTATAGGTCATATCGAAGCGTTGCGGCAGATTGAAATCCACCTGAATAGTGGAACACTGCCATGAGCGACCGAGCTGATCTTTTATCTTAATGTCTATTTTGGGGCCGTAAAACACCCCTTCACCGGGATCGATCTCGTAGCCCAATCCCTTTTTTTCAAGGGCCTGCTTGAGTGCGGCGGTGGATTTTTCCCAGATGTCATCGGAACCAACCGATTTTTCCGGCCGAGTGGAGAGATAGATGTCATACTCGGAGAACCCAAAGGTTGCGAGGATATGGAGGTTGAGGTTGAGGATATGAAAGATCTCTTCCTCCAGCTGATCTTCGCGGCAGAAAATGTGAGCATCGTCCTGGGTGAACCCTCGTACCCGCATGAGTCCATGCAGCGCCCCGGCACGCTCGTAGCGATACACGGTGCCCAGTTCAGCCCAGCGGATGGGAAATTCGCGGTAGCTGCGTTTATCAGTTTTGAAGATGCCGATGTGGAACGGACAGTTCATTGGTTTGAGCTGGTATTTCACCTCATCGATTTCCATGGGGGCGTACATATTCTCCGAATAGAAATCGAGATGCCCGGAGGTTTGCCACAGATCCTGGCGGGCAATGTGCGGGGTGTAGAGCAGCTCGTACCCATGTTTATAATGCTCGTCCTTCCAGTAATCCTCGATCAGCCGTCGCAGCTGCGCCCCCTTGGGCTGCCAGAGAATGAGACCGGGACCGATCAGATCGCGGCTGGTGAAGAGTTGCAGTTCCCGGCCCAGCTTGCGGTGATCTCGTTTCTTGAGCTCTTCGAGGTTGTTGAGATATTTTTTCAGTGATTTTTCATCAAAGAACACGGTGCCGTAAATACGCTGCAATACATCCTTGTGTTCGTCTCCCCGCCAATAGGCGCCAGCCACGCGAAGCAGTTTGAAATCTTTGACCCACGAGGTATCAGGCAGGTGCGGGCCACGGCACAGATCGATAAAATCACCCTGCTGGTAGAGACTTACCTGCTCGTCTTCTAACTCTTCCAGCAATTCAACTTTGTATTTTTCTCCCAATGCGGCAAAATGGGTGATGGCCTCCTGCCGATCCATGGTCTTGCGCGTAAACGGCAGTCCGTCGCTGCTGATTTGCGCCATACGCTCTTCGATTTTTTCGAAATCCTCGGGGCTGAAAGGCTCTTCCCGGTAAAAATCGTAGTAAAAACCGTTTTCGATGGCGGGGCCGATGGCAACTTTTACGTCGGTACCGAACAGATCCCGTACCGCCTGGGCCATGATGTGCGAGGTTGAATGGCGTAGAATTTCCAGGCCCAGTTCACTGTCCGTCTGGATGGGGGTGAGTTCGGTGTCTTCAGTGAGTTCCCGGTGTAAATCAACCGCTTCCCCGTTTGCCAGTGCGGCAATCGTCTTTCTCTGCTGCTTGCCGGAGAGCAATTGCCTGACGGCATCGCCGACTCGGCTGGCCATGGGCATGAGCACCGGCTCCGAACCTACTATGTTTACTGATATTTCCGCCATAACATGCAACGAATTATTTGCGTTTTCAATGTACCTCCTCACAGAGGGGTACAGCTGTTAAAGAAAACAGAGGCTAAAGGGCAAACGATACGCTTGATCGTTCTACCTTTAGCCTCGTTATCTGGTAGGCGCGGGCGGGATCGAACCGCCGACATCTACCACGTCAAGGTAGCGCTCTCCCACTGAGCTACGCGCCTGTACAACCTGGTACCCTGTAATGCTTAAAATACCGTATACAGTGTGCACTTTTACGATATTTCAAACTTTCCATGGTACGAGTTTTACCTATACACGGGCGACGTATCAACCAATAAACCCGTGTTGCAAAACACAATCACGTACTCTTAACACCAATGCATGTACGAGTCAAGATTATTACTGATCATCGTCGCGGCATGGCGCGACTTTCGATGGCGCGGGCCAGGGTATGTTTGTCGGCATATTTAATATCCATGCCCATGGGAATGCCGCACGCCAAGCGGGTAAGCAGCACCGGCTGATCCTTCAGCCGATCAAGAAGATACGAGGCGGTGGCCTCACCGGGCACGGTTGAGCTGGTGGCAATGAGTACCTCCGCAACCCGTTCGTCCCCCAACCGCTGGACAAGCTCATTGATTTTAAGTTCATCCGGGCCAATCCCATCTAATGGGGAAAGGACGCCATGCAGAATATGATAATGACCGCGGTATGAGTCGGTTTTCTCAATTGCCACCAGATCGGCGGGCTGCTCAACCACGCAGAGCAGGGAACTGTCACGCCGCGGATCGGCGCAGATGGGGCAGGGGTCCTCTTCCGAAAAAGTCAGGCAGTGCGAGCACAAGCGCACGGCGCCGTGCAGTTCGGCAAGCGAAGCCGCCATCTCGCGGGCTTCTGATATCGGTCTTCGCATAATCGTCAGGGCAAGGCGGGTGGCGGTTTTCTGGCCGATACCGGGCAGCGATGAAAAATTTTTGATGACCCGTTCCAGGGCCGGAGGCAAGACGTGCAGGCGGTCCACGAAGTTCGCTTAACTCAGGTTGGTGAGACCGGGTATCTGAATACCGCCGGTGAGGGCGCCCATTTTTTCTTTGCCGAGTTCGCCTGCTTTGCGCAGCGCGTCATTGGTGGCGGCGGCAATAAGATCCTGCAGCATCGATTTGTCTGGCTCACTGAGCACCACATCATCGATGGCCACTGAGACGATCTCGCCTTTACCGGTGGCTACCACCGAAACCATGCCGCCTCCGGCCTGCCCGACAACCGTTGTCGCGGCCAGTTCCTGCTGAACCGTTGCCATTTTTTCCTGCATTTCTCTTGCCTGCTGCATAAGTGCGGAGAGATCCATCGCTAATCCTGTGTTGGTTTGAGGGAATCTTGAGGGTCTGGTACTGTATGTACGCGGATGTCGCTGACATGGCCGCCGAAAATATCTTCCGCCATCCGTACTGCTGGGTGATTGGCGAGTTTTTTATAAGTCTGGGTGGTTTCGGCGCCGTTGCTGCTGCCGGGCTCAAACTCAAGGTGCTGGGCGGTAAAGCAAATTTCGTACTCTTTACCGGTAAGATCATGAAGGTACCGTTTCAGAGCGGCAACGTTAGCGCTGTTTTTAAGCAGGGTAAAATCGCTCGGGTGGGCGAAGGTGAGGGTTATCTCCTGTCCCTGCACGTCGATCTGCTTGGCCTGCTCAAGATTTTGCGCCATCCATCGTTTTTTGCCGTGCAATTGTTTGAGAAAAGCAGGCCACCACGCATCAATATGTTCTGGTTCCGGTGCCGGCTTGGTGAGCTGTGAACCCTCGACACCCATGTCGGCGACGGCCGCTGGTGGCGGTGAGGTTTCGCGTGGGGCGGGTTTTGTTTCTTGCCGGGAACGATCTTCGCCTTTCTTTTTTTTCTCAGGTTTGACCGTCTCAGATGAGGCAGTTTCATCATTGTCTGATGGGCCTGCATCATCAGCTGGCGAAGCATCTGGAAGGGCGCCGACGATACTGTCAATCTCACGCAAAAGCGTCTGAACATCAATCATCGAATCCGTCTCGGCCATGGCGAGAAAAGTTGTTTCCAGCAGTAACCTGGGCTGCGTGCTGAGACGGATACGATCCGCCGTGTTCATAAGAATACGTAATTGATGATGAATAACCTGGGCAGGGTAACGGGATGCCACCGCTTTGCATGCCTCAATATCATCTGCCGGCAGATCAAGCAGTTTTTCACAGCCGTCCAGCCGGACAAGCAACAGGGCACGGTAGTGACTGAGCAGGTCGGCGACAAAGCGCTTTCCATCGAGGCCGAAATCGGCGGCCTCACCAAGTATGGAAAGAGCCCGTTGCCGGTTGCCGCTGAGCAGGGCCTCGGCAATGGTCGCCAGGATGGTGCGGTCAACCAGGCCGAGCACTTCCACCACGTCATTCTCCGTAACCGGCGACGAACCGTAGGCAAACACCTGATCAAGCAGACTGAGCCCGTCTCGAACCGAGCCCTCCGATTCGCGCACGATGAGATTAAGCGCCCCTTTTTCAAGGATAATGCCTTCAGCCGCGGCCAGCTTTTCGTAGTGCTCGGCAAGTTCGGTTGAAGTGATTCGGCGCAATTCAAAGCGCTGGCAGCGCGATAAAATGGTGATGGGGATTTTATGCAGCTCGGTGGTGGCAAAGATGAAATAGACGTGTTCGGGCGGTTCTTCCAGCGTCTTTAACAAGGCGTTGAATGCCTCGTTGGTGAGCATATGTACTTCGTCGATGATGACGATTTTATGCGGCGCCGCTGCCGGCATGTACTTGATGTTGTCCTTGAGATCCCTGACTTCCTGGATGCCGCGGTTGGAGGCGCCGTCAATTTCGTGCAGATCAAGCGAGGCGCCGGTGTTGATCTGGGTGCATGAATCACATGTGTTGCACGGGGTCGGGGTGGGGCCTGTAACGCAGTTAAGGGCCTTGGCCATAATCCGGGCCAAGGTTGTCTTGCCCACCCCGCGAATGCCTGAAAAGAGTATGGCATGGGCCACTCGACCGCGGGTAAGACTGTTGACAAGGGTTGTGACAACGGGCTTCTGGCCGACGATGTCGGCAAATGTTTTCGGGCGGTATTTGCGGGCGAGGACGAGATAAGACATATCTGTAAAACATGATAGCCGGGCACCCTGCATCACACAAAGAGTTTCACTACCGCTGCTTCCTCCCGGACCTGACGGGGTTCGTGATTCTTTGTTGCACAGGACCCGGCTATCAATTCCGAGTCAAACACTAAGAAGTTCATGCCGGAAAACCGGTCACAATCATTTACCTAAACTTCACAGACTAGTACACTTCCTGTGTGGTCACGTCAAGTGTATGGGTACGGGGAGATAAAAGAAACCATGGCGGAGAGGGTGAGATTCGAACTCACGGTACTTGCGTACACACGCGTTCCAGGCGTGCACCTTAAGCCACTCGGTCACCTCTCCAGCTCGTGGTTTATACGGTGTATCAACCGGTTTACATAAACCTTTATCCCTTACTTTTCAACGAGAAAATGAGCGGGCTTGACGCGTATCGTTACGGTATTCACATCTCCGCTGTTGCTTGAAAAACTTCTGAAGCAGCAAGCCGGACCGATGATCTGCCCACCGGGCTCAACCGCAAACCAGCCCTTCAATTTTCACCGAATACCTCTACGACGCCGCCGGCCGGAGGGTGGAAAGCACACTGGCCCGTCGTTTAACGGAATGCTTGAGGGCACCTTGGTCGATGTACGCTTTGAACTGGTACGCTATCTCTACGACGGCCTCGAGGTCCTGCACGAACATTCCAGCCGCCAGGATCATCAGATAAAGGCCTTCTATCGGGCCGGCAGTCGTCTGGTGGCCCAGTTCAGTTCCGCTATTCCACATCAGACAATTTCAGTGACGGCCAAATCCCGCGTATGTATCTGAACTATTACAGCCATGACGGGCTTGGTTCTGTTGCCACGCTGACGCATTATGAGGATTACGAGAACCACCAACCCATTCGTTACCGCTACTCCACCTTCGGAGCCATCGTCCAGGGTGATTTAACCAAAAATCCGTACGGTTACACCAGCCTGACGCTTTGATCATGAAAATGGGTTATATCACTATCATTTCCGCAACTATGACCCTTTACCGGGAACTGGCTTAGCCCTGATCCTATTGGGATTGGTGGCGGCATCAATTTGTATCGCTTTGTTTCCAATAGTCCGGTAAATTATCGAGATTGGTTGGGTTTGGCTATTGAAGCAGGGACAGGCATTCCTGATGACAGCGATTATCATGACGGTGATGGGGTATCTAGCGAAAACGATTCAAATCCTTATAGCTATGATTATGATCCTCTCGCTAGCATAATGAGTGGTGCAGTTGATTTTGTTGAAGATGCATTTGACTATCTATATAGTGGGGTTAAAGATTTTTTCAATAGCATGTGAGATAATGCCACTACTGTTGACAAAGAAGCTATAAAAAAAAGGCAAGACCTAGGGCGGAAGCACTTGCTGATGCACAAAAGTTATACACGAAGTACCCAACATCTACGGGTGATATAATTGGTTTGGGATTCAATGAAAGTAAGTAACCACCGGCAAAGCCGGTGGATAATTACTAGAATGATAGGTATTTGTAATGCTCTGCTACGTCTTCTACTGACATTATGATGGCTTTGTAGTTGGATGGCAGATGGGAAAATTTGTGATGGCAAATGCAAATCAGTAATGATATCTCAGTTGGGCAATGAGAAGTGAATCGTCTGTTACTTTGTACACAAATCTGTGCTCGTTGTTTATCCGCCTGGACCAATACCCTGATAAGGCATGTTTTAACGGTTCGGGCTTGCCGATACCCGTAAACGGGTCGCGTTTCGTTTCCTTGATGAGCGTGTTGATGCGGCGAAGTGTTTTTCTATCGGTTTTCTGCCAGTAGAGGTAATCTTCCCAGGCATGCTCTGAAAACACGAGTTTCACTCCATAAGCTCCCTCTCGTCTCCTCCGCCATTTTCGAGCTGGAGGATAGATTCAACAAGCCGTTTGGTGTTCTTTGGTGAGCGTAAAAGATATGCCGTCTCTTCAAGAGCTTCGAAATCCTCAAGAGACATAATGACCACTGATTGCGAAGATTTTCTTGTGACAATTAATGGAGCACGGTCTTTGCAGACCTTTTCAATTGTTTTGGCAAGGTTTTGTCTTGCCGCTGTGTAGGTAATTGCTTCCATATCAAAACCTCCTGTACAAGATATTGTACAGAAAATAGAAAAATGTCAATATTTATCAAGGAGGGTCAAGCTTTGTGTCATATCTTTAACCTTGACAATGTGCCAATAAAGAAGGTTTACACCTTACTTTTCAACGAGAAAATGAGCGGGCTTGACGCGTATCGTTACGGTATTCACATCTCCGCTGTTGCTTGAAAAACTTCTGAAGCAGGGCGCCGCAGGTGTCGGCCAGCAGACCGCCTGCAACTTCAAGACGATGGTTGAGCAGGGTATCGGAACCGATCTGGTAGCAGGAGACGGCGGCCCCGGTTTTGGGATCAAAGGCACCAAAGACGAGGCGGGTAATCCGGGCGTGAATCAGCGCCCCCATGCACATCAGGCATGGTTCCAGCGTAACGTAGAGGGTGGTGCCGGGAAGGCGATAGTTCCGCTGGGTGGCAGCCGCCTGGCGCAGAGCAAGGATTTCGGCGTGAGCGGTGGGGTCGTTGGTTGTGATGGGCTGATTATATGCCTCGGCCAGCACTGTTTCGTCTACCACCAGGACCGCTCCCACCGGCACTTCGCCATTCTTTTGCGCGGTCTGGGCCAGTGCTATGGCGTGGCGCATCCATTGATGGTCAAGGGTGGAAAATTCCATGGGTGAGACGGCTGTCTACAGGCAAATCAACTGATCAACAAAGGCGGCCGTACCTTTGATATTAGCTGGTATTGGTGATGCTTTCGTTAAAACCATTATTCCAATCATACCGGAGTTGATCAGGCTTTCATAATTTAATTGAAATCACTGGGTTTCCGCTTTCACGGGAATGACGGTAGCAAGCAAATTCAAGGTTTTTAGGAGTCCATTATTGTTGGTGCTATTCAACTTCGGCAACCAGGGCTTCAATAACCTCCATTCCCTGTTGCCAGAATTTTGCATCGGAAAGTGAAATGCCGAAGGCAGAGAGCAATTCCTGAGGCGTTGCCGAACCGCCTGCCGCCAGCAGATCAAAATAGGCGGGAATGAAAGAGTCTCCCTGGCGCTGATAGATGTTGTACAGCGCCAGCACCAGCAGCTCGCCGAAGGCATATGAATAGACATAGCCGGGGGTGTGCAGAAAATGGGGAATATAGCTCCACCAGATACGGTATTCGTCGCGTAGGGTTACGGCATCGCCGAACATTTCCTGCTGGGTCTGTAGCCAAAATTCGCTGAGCGTTTCACTGCTCAACTCTCCACGTTCTCGCCGCCCTTCGTGCATGAGGTGTTCAAATCGATTCATTGCTACCTGCCTGAAAACGGTGGCAAAGATGGATTCGAGTTTCTGGCAGATGAAGGCGCGTCGCTGGTGGTCATCGTCGATGAGCTTGAGCTGGGCCTGAAAGACGAGAAACTCAGCAAATACCGAAGCGGTTTCCGCCAGCACCAGAGGTGTGTTGCCATTGTAATACCCCTGTTCGGCGGCCAGCACCTGATGGACACCATGGCCCAGTTCGTGGGCAACGGTTGACACATCGCGGGCGGTGCCGGTGTAATTCACCATGATGTAGGGGTGCACGGACGGCACGCAGGGATGGGCGAAAGCGCCGCCTCTTTTGCCCTGTTGTACCGGTGCATGAATCCAGGATTCAGTGAAAAAACGATCGGCGGCCCCTTCCATGCGCGGTGAAAAGGCGCCAAACCCTTTGAGAACGATAGCGCGGCATTCATCCCAGCTGAATTTTTTATCCGGTAAACCGGGAACGGGGGCATAGCGATCATAGTCGAAGAGGGTGTCCAGCTCCAGCAGGTCCCGTTTTACCCGGTAGTATCGCTGCACCAGTTCATAACGGCCGGTAACCACCTCAATCAGGGTGTCCACGGTTGCATCGTCCACCTGATTGCTCAAATTCATGGAACTGATCCAGGAGGGGTAAGAGCGCAACCGGTCGCTGATCATTTTATCGGCGGCCAGAGTGTTGTAAATATGGGTGAGGATATGATTGTTTTTTCCCAGACCGTCGGTGAGATCCCCGGCGGCCTCTTTGCGCACCTCTCGGTCCGGGTGGTACAACTCACTGAGCAGTTCCTCTTCGGTACGTAGTTTATCGCCGAAGCGAAGATGGCCGATAACTTTTTCAAACAGGGTATTCCAGCCGGAGCGTCCCACCAGGTTGGTTTCGATGAGGATTTTCTCTTCCCCTTCGGCTAATTGGTGCGGACGAAAACGGCGCATGGAGGTGAGGTAGTGGCGATAAGGTGCAAGTACCTCATCCCGCACAAGCGCCTTAGCCCGGTCTTCATCGATGGTGTTCCACTCCAGCTTGAAAAATATGGTCTTGGTGGCGCACGCGTTGGCCAGTTCCTGAACCATTTGATAGAGGGCGGAGGCGGCGGAATCCCCGACCTGGGTGATGAAGTTGAGAAACCCATAGGTGGCAAGGGAGCCTATTTTCACCTCAAGCTCCTCGAGTCGTTTTACCAGCGCGAAGATTTCGCCGGCCTCCAGGGTTTTGACCCGGCCGCGGAATTCATCGTGGATGGCTGTGGCCTCGGTTTCGCACCAGGTGCGGTCATCTTTCAGCAGCTTACTGTCGGCGGCAGGGTAGAGATCGCTGAGGCGCCAGACGATGGAGGATACGCCAAGTTGTTCGTTGAGGTTTGGTGTATCGCTCATGAAACCGGCTCCAGCAATGATTTGATATAAGGACCGGCTCCGTTAACCCCTTGTTCATCCACTACCCTGATCATCTTCGAGCCGATGATGGCGATATCGGCTTTGCCGAGCAGATGAACCATGTCGCCTTGATTCTGGATGCCGAAACCCACGGCGATGGGCAGCCGGGTGGCGGCCCGGCATGTGGCCAGGTATTCATCAAAGGAGGAATCAAGTGATGAATGTTTGCCGGTAACCCCGCGTCTAGCGGTGCAGTAAATGAAACCGCTTCCGTGTGTGGCCAATTCACGCATGCGCTCCTCGCTGCTGGTGGGGGCAAAAATCATGATGGGGGCGATGTCATGCTCTTTTGCCTGCTTATAGAAAAGATCACCTTCTTCCGGGGGCAGGTCGGGAATAATCAGTCCGGTAATCCCGGCCAGCCGGGCGCGTTCGAGAAATCGTTCTACCCTGAACCTGAAGATGATGTTGAAATAACTCATAAACAAGAAAGGAATGGGATGGGCAGCGCTTATTTCCGCGGCAAAAGTGAGGCAATCTTCGACCGTGGCGCCACCGCCGATACTTGCCTGGTTTGCCTTGAGAATCACCGGCCCATCGGCCATGGGCTCGGAAAAGGGAATCTGCAATTCAATGAGGTCGGCGCCGTTTTCCACCATCTGACGGATTACCTCCCGGTTTGCCTCAAAAGAGGGGTAGCCGAGGACAATGTGGGTCATCAACTGCAGGGGTTTTGCTTTTTTTTTGGCGATGATCGCCTGCTCTAATCTGCTCATGGTCATGTTAATTGCGTGTAGTATCGTATTGTTTGGCCCGCTTGATGATGAACTCTTTCCATGAAGGGTCGTCAAAGGCATGGGCGATGGTGAAGATGTCCTTGTCGCCCCGACCTGAATTATTGATGATAATTGCCTGATCGGCAGTCAGTGAGGGGGCATCCTTGAAGGCCTGGACAAAGGCGTGGGCTGATTCAAGAGCGGGGATAATGCCCTCTTTTTTCATGGTGAGATCCAATGCTTCGATGACCTCCTGGTCGGTGGCCGCGGTGAACCGTACCTTCTTCTCTTCCCAGAGATTGGCCAGGATCGGCGATACTCCCACATAGTCAAGGCCGGCTGATACCGAATGGGTGTCGAGCATCTGGCCATCTTCGTTTTGCAGAAACATGGTCTTGTAACCCTGGGCGATTCCGGCGCTGGCATCGTTGCCGCACAGGCGAGCGGCATGACGGCCCGATTCGAGACCGAGACCACCCGCTTCAACGCCGACCAGCTCAACATCCGGGTTATCCAGAAACGGACCGAACATGCCCATGGCATTTGAGCCGCCGCCGACGCAGGCATACATCCTGGCGGGCAGTGAGCCGTGTTGGGCGATGATCTGCTCTTGGATTTCGTGGCCGATGATTGCTTGCAGCCAGGCCACCATTTCGGGAAACGGAGCGGGGCCACAGGCGGTGCCGAATACGTAGTGGGTGGTGTCCATGTTGGTCACCCAGTCGCGAAAGGCCTCGTTAATGGCATCTTTGAGGGTTTTCGAGCCGTCCTGTACGGGAACCACGGTAGCGCCCATTTTTTCCATCCAGAATACGTTCGGACGCTGCCGGTTCACATCTTCCTCGCCCATGTAGACGGTGCAGTCGTACCCGAACTTGGCGGCCATGGTGGCGGTAGCGAGGCCGTGCTGACCGGCGCCGGTTTCGGCAATCACCCTGGTTTTTCCCATCCGCCTGACGAGCAGTCCCTGGCCCATCACGTTGTTGGCCTTGTGGGCGCCGGTGTGATTGAGATCTTCTCTTTTGATAAAGATCCTCGCACCGCCGAAATGAGATGTGAGATTTTCCGCCTCGGTCAGCGGCGTCGGCCGGCCTGAGTAGGTTGCCATGAGGGATTTGTATTCCTCCCAGAACCCGGGATCCTCTTTTATCTCACGAAAGGCGCGGTGGAGCTGGGCAAAGGTCTCATGCAGCACTTCAGGGATGAAACTGCCGCCCCAATTGCCAAAATAGTTGTTTGATTTCATCATATAGCCCTAGATAATTCATTAAGCTGGAGGTGTACCGTGAAATATTTAGGCAGGATGGTAAGATGCCTGACTCGTTTTTTTATCTCATATTTTGCTTGATTGAACGGTGTTTCTTCAAATGTATATCCGTTCTCTCAATTGACTACCACTATTTGGTTGAAGACGTATCGATTTCAGCCAGGGAGCCGCGGCAGGCTGCCGCGAAATCCTCCGGATAGTGACCACAGATAAAGCGCAACTGTGCCTCGGTAAAAGCGCCGGGGGCAAAGGGCAGCTTCGGTAGTAACAGGTAGAGCAGCGGCTGGTTGATGTGGTCGGTAAAGAATCTGGTGCTGTATTCTATCGTGGTGACCATCCGCGCACCACGGTGGGCAAGCACCTGCTGGGCGATCAAGAGCGCTGTATCAAGAGAGCGCCGTGTGTAAGCGTCGGTCTCAAGGATGTTTCCCGGCCAGGTGCCGTCCGCTTGCGGCTTGGTCATGATCTGAAGTTCCCAGGCCGATGATTGCGCCTTGGGAACAAAGAGCATGACTTGTTCATCTTCCCAGACAACAAGGCTGGCCGGCAAATCGGAACGCCCGTCAATCCTGCTGTTGGTGGTGATGGCTTGCAGATAGTCGGCGAAGTAGTCCCGCCCGCGGGTTTGACGGTATTGCTCCACCGCCTCTCTTACCATGTCTCCGCTGGAAAACGGCCGGAAATCTGCATCGGCTTCAGTGATCTCCCGAGATTGGCCGGGGGTCATTGCAAACTGCTGGTGCACCTGCTGATGAGAGGCGTGCAGACGATAGCCCGAGGGGGTGAAATCAAAACCAAAATTCCAGCCCCAGAGCGTGGCGCCGGATGTAATGCGATGCCGATCGGGGTGGGTTATGATCAGTACCCGCAGTTTCTCCAGATCGTCCTCGCTTAATGGCGAAGAGCCGCTTTTGAGCTCCATCTCTTCTGCCAGTCGTCCATAGGTGCGCTGATAATAGAGATGACGCAGGGCGACCATGTCATCGATGGACAGTGTTCGGATGTCGTAACGGATCGCGTCTTCGGCCATGTTGGCGGCGTAGTGACCGCCGCCGATGTATGAGTTGGTGCGCAGGTATTCGTAGACGTGCGTGGTGTCTGAACGGACATCGCCGACGATGGGGTTTGGCCCTTGAATGCCTGGTCGAATCAGCATGGCGATGCGATACGGTTCCGGCAGATGAGGATTGTTGGCCACTGCCTCGTAGAGCTCATGATCATGTACCACGGGGGTGAGCTGATTATTTGTGGTAAGATGGTGAAGGATTCCGGTGGGTTCACCATGTTCTGTAGCAGTAAACGAGCAGCAGTGTTCGGCCAGCACCATGAGATCGGCCGGATCGGTGGAGCTGGTTGCCAGGGCCAGCAGAAGCGGGCGGGGCAGGGTGGTGATGGCGGTTGCGTTCAAACCCTGGCCGGCAAGCCATTTACCCAGTGAAGTTTCCGGTGGGGAGGGCAGCCGCATCCGTGACGGATCCAGGCGGCTTTCATCCGCCCATGACCTGAGGATATAGGTGGAGCCCTTGAACGGCAGCGGGTTGGCGATTTCATATATCCAGTCAGCTTCATCGATGCTGAGATCTCCGTGTGGAAAATTTTTGGTGTTGAGTACCGTGGAGCCGGATGGATCAGTTCCCAGTGCCTGGATGTGGGACTCGTCACGGAGGTTCAACACGCAATAGGAGGGCTTGTGGATTATTATTCTAAAGGTTCCCGGGGCAGCGATGCAGGTTCTCATATGTATCAAATCAGCGTTTGTTCCAGATGTGCAGGGCCCGCTGGTAGACGGATGTGCGCCCGACTCCAAGCGTCTCGGCAACTTCTTTACAACTATCTTTCATGCTGAGCTCTCCTTGCTCATAAAACTTCTCAAGCATTTTTTCTATCGTGTCAGAAGAGGGCGGCAAGACGGTAGGCGGGTAGATGATAAAAACCGATTCTCCCCGTAGTTTTTCCGTGTTAAGTGAGGCGAACAATCCACCAAGGGTTGCGTGAGTTATTTCCTCATATTTCTTGCTCAGCTCGCGGGCCCAGAGTATTTCACGATCTCCCAGAATTTCCAGACAGTCTTTGAGAAAGCGTTCGATTCGATGCGGCGCCTCATAGAAGACCAGCGGATAGAAAAGATCGCGCAAAGAGCGCAGCAGGGTGCAACGCTGAGTCGATTTCGGTGGTGCAAAACCCACAAACAAAAACTCGCCGGGAATCAATCCGGCGCAGCTCACTGCCGCGGTGAGCGCGGACGGGCCGGGAACAGGAACGATGGGGATGGACGCCTGCCGCGCCATGTTCACCACGATCGCGCCTGGATCTGAAATTGCCGGGGTGCCGGCGTCGCTGATCAGCGCGATGTTCGTGCCGGCGTGCAATTTGGCTATCAGTTCTTCGGCGCGCTGCTGCTCTTTTTCCCGGTAGTAGCTGATGAGCGGGGTGGCAATATTGAAATGATGCAACAATTTTTTGCTATGGCGGGTGTCTTCGGCGGCAATCAGGTCAACCTCGGCCAGGATTCGCAATGCCCGCCTGGTAATGTCTTCGAGATTGCCGATGGGGGTGGCGACGATGTAGAGTGTTCCAGCCATAGATCACCGAAGGTATAAAAGATAGTCGAGCTTATTGCAATCATTCCGGGAACCTTGCGGGATTGCCTTTTCGCTCAGACTCATAGTTGGTTCAAACATGGTATCCCGGCAGTATTGATGCGCTCGTAAAAACCCATATGCCCGCTATACCGGAATTGACCAGACATCCATAATTAATTAAAATTACTGGATTCCCGCTTTCGCGGGAATGACGCCAGCAAGCAATTTTGAGGTTTTTACGACTTCATCAATATTAGTTGTTTTCCTACGGTCACATGCCCCTCGCGCCTTGATCTTGAATGAACATTATCATTTTGTAAGGCTCTTCTCGGTATTGACATTTTTGAGCTTTTTATTTAGCTCACTACGGCGAGAATATCGGAGCAAGGATTTTTCACCTAACTAATCGAGACAAGCTGTATGGATAAACATATCGGCATTTTAACGGCGGGCGGCGACAGCCCCGGTCTGAACGCGGCCATCCGGGCCATTGGTAAATCCGCCATGGATACCGGCCGAATGGAGGTGGTGGGGTTTCGCGACGGGTTTCGGGGGCTTATGGAAAACCGGCTACTGCGCCTTGATCGGGCCATGCTCTCCTCCATTCTGACACTGGGCGGCACTATTTTAGGCACCAGCCGTGATAAACCGCACAAAATGCCCGTGGGAGGTGAAAAGCTCGATATGACCGAGCTGATCTGCGATAACTATTACCGTCATAACCTTGACGCCCTCGTCTGTATCGGTGGCGGCGGCACCCATAAAAACGCCTTTCGTTTGTCCGAGCAGGGAATCAAGATTCTCACCTTGCCCAAAACCATCGATAACGATGTATACGGCACCGATGTCACCTTTGGTTTCAACACCGCCATGGAGATCGCCACGGAGGCCATTGACAGGCTGCATTCCACCGCCCACAGTCATCACCGGATTATCGTGGTGGAGGTAATGGGCCACAACGCCGGCTGGCTTGCGCTGGGGGCAGGAATTGCCAGTGGCGCCGATGTTATCCTGATCCCTGAAATACCCTACGATATCGAAACGGTTGCCCGTGCCATTCGTCACCGCAAACAGCGTGGCTATAATTTCAGTATTGTGGTGGCCGCTGAGGGCGCGCTTTCCCAAGCAGAAAAAGAAGAAGAGCAGCAGATAAGGGCGGAAAAGGCGGCCGCTAAAGAGAGTGGGGAGACAAAAAACAAGAAAAAGGTCCAGGAGGCGTATGAGCGTTTTGCCAAGAAACGCTCCGGCCACACCCTGCAACTCTCCCAACTGCTGGAAGAGATGACAGGTCTTGAGTCGCGCCTGACCATTCTTGGTCATCTGCAGCGTGGCGGTACGCCGTCGGCCATCGACCGAGTGCTGGCCACTCAACTCGGCAGTGCCTGTGTACGGTATATCGACGAGGGGATCTCCGGGGTCATGATTGCCGTGCGTGGTGACGGCACCGAACCGGTTCCTCTCAAAGATGTGGTGGGCAAGCGCAAGGTGGTGCCGCTTGATCACTGCTGGCTTGATTGTGCTCGCAGTGTCGGCACCTGCCTGGGGGACTAGCGATGATACATCGAGACGATACGGTTTTTCCGCCATGGCGTTTGCTGGGGCTTGCCTTTGTGGTGATGGTGCTCGGTTCATGCGCCGGCAGCAGGCTGACCGCTACCTGGTCTGATCCCGATTTTAATGATCCAGATTTACTGGATGAGGTCTTGGTTGTCGGGATGTTCAGAGACGAGACCATCAGGCGGCTGTACGAAGATTCTCTGGCCGATCACTTGCGTGAACTATCCATCCAGGTAACACCGAGTTATCGGTTGCGCTTTTCAGAGATTGAACCCACCAGGGAGGGGCTGCGGCAGGCAGTGGAAGAAGCCGGTGCCACCTCGGTATTGATGACCAGGTATCTGCGCACCAATACCAAAGAGCGCTACTACCCGCCCACTTATTTTTCCACGTATCCTCACTACCGCACCATGTATGGCTACTTCCCGCTGGCCTATAGTGAGGTCTACCAGGCCGGCTACACGGAAACGGTGAAGACGGTGGTGCTTGAATCCAATCTCTATTCGGTACAAAATGAAAATCTTGTCTGGTCGGCCCGCTCCGAGTCGATAAACCCGGTGATGACAAGGAGTTTTGTGGATGAGCTGGCCCAGATCATCGTCGACGACCTGCGCACCAACAATATACTTCCCCAGTAACACCGCCGTTGTCTCATTAAACCGACGCCACGGTTTTTTACAGGAACAATCATTGTCCAGCCCCACTTCCTCACTGACGGCAACCATGTTGGCTGTGTAAATCAGGTAACATCATAATGCAGCGACATCGGCGGTAGCCTCTTTAACAGCCATAGAAAATCTGGTCAGGCCAGTGGTAAACGCTTTGAAATTTATATTCAGAGCAGATATAGTGGCCCCGATCTTTAAAATATTTTGAATCGCTGATCACACCTGATCGCTTAGCTCAGGTGAGCCAGCCAGACCCAAAGGAGCAACACCGATGGAAACCGTTATTGTCCTGTCGCGGCTGCAGTTTGCCTTCACCGTCATGTTTCATTACATCTTTCCGCCGCTCACCATCGGGCTGGGGATCATTCTCGCCTATCTGGAAACGCGTTACTACTTCACCAGAAAACCGATCTTTGCCGCCGCTACCCAGTTCTGGATGAAAATTTTCGTGCTCAATTTCGCCATCGGTGTGGCCAGCGGCATCGTTATGGAGTTTCAATTCGGTACCAACTGGGCCACCTATTCACGCTTCGTGGGTGATGTGTTCGGCAGTGCCCTGGCCGCTGAGGGAATTTTCGCTTTTTTCCTCGAATCGGGCTTTCTTGCCGTGGTGGCCTTTGGCCGCACACGGGTCGCTCGCGGTTTTTATCTGTTCAGCGTCTATATGGTTGCGCTTGGCTCTATTTTCTCGTCGGTCTGGATCGTCGTGGCAAACAGCTGGCAACAGACCCCGGCAGGCCATCACGTGGTTGAAATGATGCGCGAGGGAATCGGTCCCGACGGAGGAAGCGTGCTGGTGCCGTGGGTCATCGACGGGGTGGTTCAGCGCCGGGCGGAAATTGTCAACTTTCTCGAGCTTGTTTTCAACCCCTCCACCGTTCAGCGCCTCAGCCATGTGCTGCTCGGCTGTGTAGCGGTTGGGGCCTTCTTCGTATTGAGTGTTTCGAGTTTTTTCATTCTCAAAAAGCGTCATCTGGAATTTGCCCGCCACTCCATGAACGGCGCTCTGATCCTCGGCTTGGTTTCCTCGCTGGGGCTGGCCATTAACGGCCACACCCAGGCCCAGAACGTCTATCGCTATCAGCCGGCTAAACTGGCCAGCTTCGAGGGCCATTTTGAGACGGGGAAGGCGGATCTCAACCTGATCGGCTGGCCCAATGCCGAAAAAGAGCGCATCGATTTTGATATCAGCATCCCCGGCGGTTTGAGTTTCATGGTGTTTGACGATCTTACCTTTTCAAAGCCGGTGGTCGGCCTGGATCGGTTTCGTCCCGAGGATCGGCCGCCGCTGCTGCTTTCCTATCTGAGCTGGCGGGTGATGGTCGGGATCGGCGTACTGATGATTGCTGCCTGCGCATTGGGCATCTATTACAACTGGCGAAAAACGCTGCCGGAGAAACGGTGGTTGCTCTGGTCTCTGGTGGTCGGCATCGTCTTTGTGATGGCTTCCAATCAGGCCGGCTGGATCGGGGCCGAAGTCGGACGGCAGCCGTGGATCGTTCATCCACCGGTCATCTGGAATGAAGACAGCACCGACCTGGTAGTGGGAGAAGACGGCTTTTACCAGTACGACGAGGCGGTCGGACTGCGCACCGTTCATGCGGTAAGCCCTTCAGTCAATGCCGCCGAGGCGACCACCTCGCTGATTTTATTTTTAGTGCTTTACCTCAGCCTGGCGGCCGTGTGGATTATGGTGCTGGACAGTAAGATTCGCAAGGGGCCGGAGGAGTATGTGATACCGGAGCAGGGTGATGAGCATGGCGTCAAAAAGGCATCGGCGGCGCGGCAACATGCCCGTCTCGACAATGCATAGCAAGAGAGAAGGAGAATGGTATGAGTTTTGAACTATTGGTCATCATCTGGTTTATCCTGCTCAATGTCCTGCTCATCGGCTACGCGATTTTAGACGGGTTTGATCTGGGCGTTGGTATACTCCACCCCTTTGTCGCCAAAGACGATACCGAACGACGGCTGGTCATGAACAGTATCGGCCCGCTCTGGGATGGCAACGAAGTCTGGCTGGTCACTTTTGGCGGAGCGCTGTTTGCCATGTTTCCGGAAGCCTACGCCTCCATCTTTTCCACCTTCTACCTGCCGTTCGTATTGCTGCTGTTCGCACTCATTTTCAGGGCCGTTTCTCTGGAGTTCAGATCCAAGCGGATCAGCCCTAAATGGCGCTCATTTTGGGATGTGATGTTTTTTGCCGGCTCCACACTGGCAGCGCTTTTGTTCGGCGTTGCGGTGGGAGCGCTGATGCAGGGGGTGGCGATTTCCGAGCGTGGGGATTTCCTCGGCTCGATGCTTGATCTGATCAGCGGCTTCAGTGTTGCGGTGGGGCTTTTCACCGTTGCCCTGCTGGCTATGCACGGCTCGATCTATCTCTATATGAAGACCGAGGGTGAGCTGCAGCAGCGCCTCTATGGCTGGATGAAAGGCACCTGGTACGTCTACCTTGCACTGTTTGTCGTGGTTACCATCTGGTCGACCCTGTTCGTTCCCGCTTCCCTGCAGCATTTCCGGGATACCCCGGTGCTCTGGGTCGTGCCGCTGTTAAACATCGTGGCAATTGCCAATATTATGCGGGCGATCAAACAGGAACGCCCCTTTTACGCCTTTATCAGCAGTTGCCTGACGATCGTAGCCCTGGTGGTCCTGTTCAGCGCGGCGCTCTTTCCTAATCTGGTGCCGGCGGTGAACAACCCGGCCTACTCGATCACGGTTTTCAACGGCGCCTCCAGTCCGCTGACCCTCAAGATCGGCCTGATCATCGTGGTCATCGGCATGCCGCTGGTGTTGTCCTATACCACCATTATCTACTGGATGTTCAGGGGCAAGGTGACGTTAGACGCGGACAGTTATTAATTGTAGATTTTGAGATGTAAATCCAGGTGGAGGGCCTTTACATGGGCCCCTCTACCAAAGAATTATCATAGTTTATTGGGTAGTACATAGCAGCAATTCAAACGAGAGCGGTTTGTATTGCCTCTCATTTTGTTACCACGTTTTCCTTTACACCCTTATACCTCTCGTAGAGATCGTGGAGCCGATTGCGAAGGTCACGGATCTTTTGTGAATCGCTGGCATCGCTGAACCGTGGCTCACTGATCATATATATTTCGTTGTGTAGATCGTCTATGTTGCGCTCTATCGCTACGCACCACTCATCGGTGCAGATTGAGTCCATCTCTTGAGCTTCGTTCAGGTCACGATCCAACTCATCTAGTGTTGCCGTCAGGTTGGCGAGGAACTCTCCACTGTCTCGCTGAAATGAATCAACCATATCTTTTTGCTTTTCCATCGTTAACCTCCTGAGGATGTCATACCCTTCTACAGGTAAGAGGGATTGTGTCAATTTACTAAAATCCCCCTCAGTTATTTGTAAAATACGATACACAGGATGTCAGCTGTGTACCACTTTGTAATAATGATACGCATTTTTAATTTGATGTGCCATGTTTTCAAAAGCCTGAGGACAGGGGACAGGGACAGGGGACAGGGACAGGGGACAGGGGACAGGGGACAGGGGACAGAAAAGCGGAAGAGAGAAGGGTGTAATACAACAAACCCCCGTCCGGGTATGGCCCAAACGGGGGTTTGTCGTATAAATAATTCGGCGGCGACCTACTCTCCCACGCAGTTGCCCGCGCAGTACCATCGGCGCTGGAGAGCTTAACGACCGTGTTCGGGATGGGAACGGGTGGGGCCTCTCCGCTGTGGCCACCGAAAATCAGAAATCAGAAATCAGAAATCAGAATGTCAGAGGACAGAAGTCAGAACATCAGATGTTTCTGAACCGCAATCCTCATGTATACCCGATAATTAAATAGCAGGTAACCCGTTTTCAGTAACTGTGCTTGGTATCACACGAATCAGATCGAACCGGAAGCAGGGGCAGGGAACAGTTTTTTCATAACGCGCGTAGCGCCTCACGACTCTGTCTTCCGTCCTCTGTCTTCCGTCCTCTGAGATATGGATAAGCCGCACGGCCCATTAGTATCGGTCAGCTCCACGTGTTGCCACGCGTCCACCTCCGACCTATCAACGTGGTAGTCTCCCACGAGCCTTCAGATGGCGACTAAGCCATGGGATATCTTATCTTGGAGTGGGCTTCCCGCTTAGATGCTTTCAGCGGTTATCCCTGCCGAACATAGCTACCCAGCGATGCTTCTGGCGAAACAACTGGTACACCATCGGTTCGTCCACCCCGGTCCTCTCGTACTAGGGGAAGCTCTCCTCAAATATCCTGCGCCCGCAACAGATAAGGACCAAACTGTCTCACGACGTTTTAAACCCAGCTCGCGTACCACTTTAATTGGCGAACAGCCAAACCCTTGGGACCTGCTTCAGCCCCAGGATGTGATGAGCCGACATCGAGGTGCCAAACCTCCCCGTCGATATGGACTCTTGGGGGAGATAAGCCTGTTATCCCCGGAGTACCTTTTATCCGTTGAGCGACGGCCCTTCCATGCGGAACCGCCGGATCACTAAGACCTACTTTCGTACCTGCTCGAGATGTCTCTCTCGCAGTCAAGCTCCCTTATGCCTTTACACTCTGCGGTTGGTTTCCAATCAACCTGAGGGAACCTTCGCGCGCCTCCGTTACGCTTTAGGAGGCGACCGCCCCAGTCAAACTACCCACCAGACACTGTCCCGGACCCGGATCACGGGTCGCGGTTAGATTCCTAAGACAGCAAGGGTGGTATTTCAAGGGTGGCTCCATGAACACTGGCGTGCCCACTTCATCACCTCCCACCTATCCTACACATGCTGCCTCAAAAACCACTGTCAAGCTATAGTAAAGGTTCACGGGGTCTTTCTGTCTTGTTGCGGGTAACCGGCATCTTCACCGGTGCTACAGTTTCGCTGAGTCCCTGGTTGAGACAGTGGGGAAATCGTTACGCCATTCGTGCAGGTCGGAACTTACCCGACAAGGAATTTCGCTACCTTAGGACCGTTATAGTTACGGCCGCCGTTTACCGGGGCTTCGGTTCAAAGCGTTGCCGAAGCTAACTCGTCCCCTTAACCTTCCGGCACCGGGCAGGCGTCAGACCCTATACCTCGCCTTACGGCTTCGCAGAGTCCTGTGTTTTTAGTAAACAGTCGCTCCCCCCATTTCACTGCAACCCGACCAGGCTCCGTCCGCAAGGGACTTCACCACGCGGGTACACCTTCTCCCGAAGTTACGGTGCTATTTTGCCGAGTTCCTTAACCAGAGTTCTCTCAAGCGCCTTGGTATACTCTACCAGCCTACCTGTGTCGGTTTACGGTACGGTCGCTTTCATAACTAGATACGAGGCTTTTCCTGGAAGCAGGGAATCAACCGCTTTGCAGTCCTACGGACTTCGTCATCACGCCTCAGCGTTGACAACCCGGATTTACCTAAGTTGTCCGCCTACACGCTTAAACCACCTATTCCACCAGATGGC
>JAEPEX010000085.1_pt1:0-37500 | contig 71078 bp, 60 predicted proteins | sample 9130951 | NCBI WGS metagenome assembly JAEPEX01 (sample SAMN17228542, study PRJNA684324) | microbial mat metagenome | biome: saline marsh[ENVO:00000054]; feature: microbial feature [ENVO:01000007], biofilm[ENVO:00002034], sulphate-reducing...; material: estuarine water... | reverse complement strand
CTATATAACTGAGGTAACATTTCCCTCGCGCCTTGATCTTGATCGAAAATTCTCATTTTGCAGGCTCCCTCTAGAGGTAGAGTATGATTGTCAAAAAAATGATCTGATGAAGAACCAAGCCAAAAGGCCATGAAATGCAAAACAAGAACGAATTGCTGAGGAGCCTGCCAAAGGTTGATGAGGCCCTACAGGCCCTCCGAGAAACTATTGAACACTACAACATACCGCGTCGCCTGGCCAAAAAAGGCGTCCGTGCCGCGATCGATAGCGTAAGGGCCGATATCCTCGCTGAGCGATATGAACATGTCCCTACTGGTGAAGAGCAATGGCATGAACTGCTTCAGAGGCGGCTGATTCAGATACATCAACCTCATTACCAAAGGGTCATAAACGGCGCCGGCATTGTTGTCCACACGAACCTCGGGCGTTCTCTTTTACCTGATGATGCACTCTCCCAACTTAGTATGGGTGCAACATCATATTCTAATTTGGAATTTGATTTGACCACCGGCAAAAGGGGCAGCAGGTATACACTTGTCGAAGATATCATCTGTGATTTGACTGGGGCCGAGGCGGCGCTGGTCGTCAACAACAACGCGGCGGCGGTTCTGATCGCCCTTGATACCATCGCCCGGGGCAAAGAGGTAATTGTTTCGCGCGGTCAGCTGGTGGAGATCGGCGGATCGTTTCGGGTTCCCGATGTGATGGCGAAAAGCGGCGCCACTCTGGTAGAGGTTGGGGCAACCAATCGTACGCACCTGTATGATTATGAACGGGCAATCACTGAAAACACCGCTCTGATGCTGCAGGTTCATACCTCTAATTTTCGGATGATCGGATTTACCTCTCAGGTTTCAGCCGAGCAATTGGTAGGATTGGGAGCTGAAAAAAATATTTTGGTGATGGAGGATCTCGGCAGCGGCTGTTTTATCGATCTCTCTCAATTCGGATTGCCGGCTGAGCCAACCGTTCAGGATGCGGTGAAATCAGGCGTTGATGTGGTAACATTCAGCGGTGATAAACTGCTTGGCGGTCCCCAGGCCGGCCTCATTGTCGGTAAAAAAGATACCATTGATAAAATCAAAAAAAATCCTCTCAATCGTGCCTTGCGCATCGATAAATTCACCCTGGCATCCCTGGAAAGTGTTTTACGCCACTACTATGATATCAATGAAGCGCTCACCGCTATTCCTACTCTGCGGATGATCAGCGAGGAGGCTGGGGTAATCAAACGAAGAGTGCAACGTTTTCTTCGTCGTACCAAACATATCGAAGATAAACTGTGCACGTTCAAAATGGTGAAAACCCAGTCGATGGTTGGGGGCGGCGCACTGCCGGAATATTGTCTGGACGGGTGGGGTGTGGAAATAAGCCCTCAACAGATAGATATCTCAACCATGGAGCGTGGTTTTCGATCACTACGGCCACCAATCATCGGTAGAATAGAGCGCGAGCGTTATATCCTTGATTTTCGCACGATATCGGATAAGGATGTCAAGGATCTCGTGGATGTGCTTACCGGCTACTTTCATGGGGATGCCGTCGGCAGTTAAACGTTGGAATACCGATTGACATTGATTTGCTCACTGTTTTCATTCAAATAAGCTAAATTTTTACTGTTAATTTTGCTCTTTAGCGGTATTGATTCATCGTCGGCATAGAGCCCGGCAATGCAGAGCTTTGTCTCGTGTTTGAAGGGCTTTTGAAGCCGGAACATAGATCATTACGCACTGATACAGATGAGGGAGTAAATGGCTCAGATAGATGCGTTTTTTAAGCTGATGAACGATGAAGGCGCTTCGGATTTGCATATGGTTGCCGAACAGCAGCCGGTACTGCGTATTCGCGGTGACATGGAGCGGGTCAAGTTCAAAAAAATGAACAATGAAGAATTAAAGACCATGCTCTACGAGATATGTCCCGAAGATAGATTAAAGACCTTTGAAGAGACCGGCGATGTTGACTTTGCCTACGAAATTCCCGGGCTGGCACGCTATCGGTGCAATTATTTTCAGCAGAAATTCGGCATCGGCGCCGTTTTCAGAGAAATCCCCAGCGTTATTATGACCTGCGAACAACTTGGTCTGCCAAAAGTTATTTCGCGCCTGGCATTGTTGCCTAAAGGGTTGGTACTGGTGACCGGGCCAACCGGTTCGGGAAAGTCAACAACCCTGGCGGCGGTTATCGACGAGGCCAACCGGGTGCGCAAGGATCATATCATAACTGTTGAAGACCCCATTGAATTTGTTCATCGAAGCCAAAAATGTATCGTTAATCATAGAGAAGTTGGCATGCATACGGTTGGCTTCAGTGCGGCCCTGCGTGGTGCTCTACGTGAGGATCCTGATATCATCATGGTAGGTGAGATGCGGGATCTGGAGACCATCGCGCTGGCAATGGAGGCTGCTAACACCGGTCACCTTGTATTTGGTACGCTGCATACCATGAATGCCATGAAAACGGTTGATCGCGTCATTGAGATATTTCCCGAGACGCAGCAGGCGCAGGTCCGTTCAACCCTGGCGGATGTAATTAGAGCGGTGATTTCGCAAACGCTTTTTAAACGAAGAGACATCAAAGGTAGGATTGCAGCTCTTGAGATACTGATTGCCACGGCGGGAGTACGCAATCTGATTCGAGAAGCTAAAACCTATCAGCTGATATCAGCCCTTCAAACCGGTAAGAAATATGGTATGCAGACCATGGATGACGCAATTATGCAGCTCCTTGAGCGCAAGATAATCAGTCCTGAAGATGCTTATACCAACGCTTACGATAAAGCTAAATTTCTAAAATATCTGCGTCAGGCACCTTCGGATTTTACCGAGGTGTAAGGGCAAACATCCTGTGTGTGAATGAATTTGGCGCCGGGGTGAGTCCGGTGGATATGCTGAAGCCGTCACGTTCTCCAGTTATAGTAATAGTGCCGTATTGTGAGGTGGGCAGCAACTGCGTATAAGAGTTTATTTGAAAAATATTCTCGTCCTCGTTGTTCTTCAGGTAGTCGTTTCCGCTTCGATTGGAAACAATGAGAACCTGTGGCCTGATCGCTTCAATAAAAATTTTGGAATTGGAGCCTGGCAGACCATGATGGGCGGCAAGCAATATATCAGCCTCTAACGGAAATTCCTGATTCACCAATTCTTGTTCGACCCCGCTGGAGATATCTCCAGGGAAGAGTACCGTAAAACTATCAGTTTCAACTCTCAGCAACGCCCCACTATCGTTTTCTGAGCACGATCTCACCTCGGTATCACCAAAATGTTGATGGCAGAGCCGTTTGCCGAGAGCCCGATTGCCTTCATTGTCGAGCAGGTAGACATCGGGGATCAGGCCAATTGCCACTCCGCTGCGCTTGGCCTGCTCGATCAGATTTCTGTAGCCGCTTTTATCTGAAAGCGCTTTTTCGTAGGGAAGCCATATGTGGTGGGGACGGAAGCGCTTGATCAGTGCCGGGATACCGTTGATGTGATCATAATCGTCATGGGTGATGAATATATCATCAAGTCGGGCAATCCCCCGGTGCCATAAAAATGGTGCGATGAGCCGTTCGCCTATGTCAAAATCGGGTGAGGCGACGGCGCCCGCGTCGATGAGAATGGTTCTACCGTCTGTAAGCTCTACAAGGCTTGCACTGCCGTGGCCTACGGAGATGAATGATACCGAGTGGGCGTGGCGGATGCGACTATCAATCCCGGTTGCCGGGGCAATGAATAGCAGGATGCAAAAACAAAGTGTTGCCGCGGCGCTGCAGGTGAGCCACCTGCTGATTTTGGTACACATCAGCACAAGACTGGTAAAGTAGACGAAAATAACAGCAAGATATGGATCAGGCAGCCACAGTGAGCTGAAAGCGATGTTCTCAATAAAGGTTGCAATCCAGATCGACAGGGTGATGCCGTATTCGCCGATATGAAGAAATAGTGGACTGATAGTGGGGGCAATATCCATGGTCAGGATGAACAAAAAACCCAATGGCAGGCTCCATAGACAGATCAGCGGTTCGACGAGAAGATTTGCGACGATTCCCAGAAGTGGCAGGTGGTTGAAATGATAGATTACCAGTGGCATCGTCCCCAGCGTTGCACTTAAAGATACCAGGCACGCCGCCAGTAGCCAGTCTTTAATCCTCATCGAGATCGGGTAATCAGCAGTTGACCTGTGGGCGATGAAACGGCTGAAAAGCGGCACTGCCAGCAGCAGAATCGCCACCACGGCGGCGAACGATAGTTGAAAAGAGGGGGAGTAGATGATCAAAGGATCGTCAATGGCAAGAATAAGTGCGGCAAAACTCACAATGATAAGGGGGGTAGTTCGTCTTCTGGCACTCAAGGCGACAAAGCCGACGGCCACCATGATACTTGCCCTCACCACCGGCGGGTTGGCCCCCGCGATTAGAGTGTAGAAGATCAGAACAGGCAAACTGATGAGAACCGCCACGGTTCTCACGTTAGCGTGTAACAGCAGTGTTTCCGAACGTTTGAGAAGCAGATAGGAAAAAGCGATAACGATCATTGCGAGCATCGCCAGGTGCATGCCGGAAATTGCCAGGATATGGGCTATCCCGGCACTCCTGAATGCGTCTTTGATCTCTGGTGAAATATGTGACGTATCGCCAAGTAATATGGCTCGGTAGATACTGCTGCCATCAGGGTTCAGATGAGCGTCAAGTTGTGTGCCGATAGAGGCTCGCAGCCGTTCTATCCGATGACTGGGTGAAAGGGGGTGGGCAGAGAGAGAAGTGCGCACTTTTTGAACAAGAATGGGCGATGAAACCGTTCCGATTGCTGCTATTGAGCGGCGCTGGAGATATGCTCCATAATCAAATGAACCGGGGGTATGTAGAAGCGGAGGGGCGCGCAGGCGTGTTCGCACTACCAGTGTATCGCCCGGTAACAACTCAGGTGGCCATGGCAGTGGAACCGAGATTTGAATAAGGGTGTGCATGGGGCTGAATGCCGGCTGATGTTTGGTTTTGAGGTGACTGGTTTTGATCAGGGCTTTGGCGTTCTGGTTGTTGCCAGTCACCATTTTCTCGAGAACTCCGAAGATGACAGCTTCTTCGATCTCGTCATCACCAAGAAAATCAAGCGTATGGGATGTGGATTCATGACGCACCGTACCGGTAAGCAGTGGTCCGAAAATGAAAAAACAGATGCACAACAGAGAAAGTGAGGCGTTATATTTTTGCAGATGCCAAAAGAAAAAGATAAACAGGATGCAGAGGGCAGCGAGCCAGAATGACATGTGTGGTGGTAGATCGATCAGAGAACTGAGTGCAATGCCGCCGATAAAAGCAATGACGATGCAAATCAAGATATTGTTGGCGACACTGAGTTGCAGATCTTTCACACGAACCTGCCAATATGGTAGAGATGTTTTGCTACGACATCATCGTGGCCGGCAATATACTCTCGCGCCTTGTTCCCGTTATGTATCCGGGCGGTATGGTCATTGATCAGATGAGTGAGAACCTCATGCAGGGTGAGGTGATCGGTGGCGGTTCGGGCTGCTCCGCAATCCAGCAACTCCCTGCTGATCTCAGAAAAGTCGTCCATGTGCGGCCCGATAAATAATCGGCAAACCATACCGGGCTGCCTCCAGCGGGTTATGTCCACCCTCCTTGATGAAGCTGCCGCCGATTATGCCAATATCAGCAAACCCATAGAGGGTTGGAAGATCACCAATAGGTATCAATGATTGTTACGTCCGTTGGATGGGTGGATTGCTCTGAAAAAAGTCGATGCAGCTCAACCGGTAGGTTCCGACTAAATCAATCAGTTGATCGCTTCTTGAAATATGGCGCGGTGCTATCGCCAGGTGGACGATATTGTGCATTTTCAGCAAGCATGGTTACCGCGTCGAGGATAATTTTCTCCTCGCCTTCATGGGTTGAACCACAGATGATGATCAGCTTGTCATCTGGAAAGGAGGTTGGACGTTTTACAGTGCCGAGGATGGGATCAGATGCTTGCTTACTGGTGTGTTTCAAATTACCCAGGGTAAAGATTTTTTGTGGATTAATCCCCAATGAGGACACCTTTTCCGCATCCCGCCGGGTTTGCATGCACAGCAGAGTAAAAGCATCGAAAAGTGATCGGAACCAGAAACTGAAATATCTATACTTTCGGATAGATCTATCTGATATTCTGCCATTGACGAGTATGGCGGGGATATGATTTTTGGTAAGCAGGGATAAGAAATTGGGCCAGAAATCGGTTTCAACGAGTACGAAGAGATCAGGTTTCACTCTGTTGATATATCTCCTTACTACCGGGTAGAAGTCTATGGGAAATGGGATGAGGGTTGTGGTGGAGCCTTCCAGTGACTTCTTTGCCAACTCGTAGCCACTCAATGTCGTGGTGGAAACCAGCACGCTCGCTCTGGGATAGCGCTTCTTTATGGCGTTAATCAGGGCCATAGAAGAGGTGAGCTCGCCAACCGATAAGGCGTGAACCCAGATCACCAATTGATCACGGGGGAAAACGGGAGGAGGGGGAGAGCCCAAACCAAAGCGCGATAAGAGAAATGGTCTCTTGTGAGGACGGCGGATATAGTAAATAACAGCAAGGACGCCAAGAACCGGGCTGAGAATGAGGGCGAGGGTGTTGTAAATGAATATCATTTTAATTGAGCCTCAGAACGTCGACCGGATGCATACACGGCTGATCGGTGCCCAGGCACGCCATGTTGTCAAGATTCTCAGAGCGAAGCGGGGAGATAACATCAGAGCAGGCATTGTGAATGGAAACCTGGGAAAGGGCACCATCGTTTCCATGTCTGCACGCCAACCGTATTCCGTGGATCTGAGGCTTGATATGCCGGCGACCCCACCTCCGAAACTGCCCATCGATATCATTGTCGCTCTGCCGCGGCCCATCGTCCTGCGCCGGGTACTCAAATCGATCGCCTCTCTAGGTATCGGCTCATTATATATCATTAACGCGGGAAGAGTTGAAAAAAGTTATTGGGACTCAACCCTCATCCAACAAGATACCCTCCGGCAGTGGCTGATTCAGGGGTTGGAACTGGGCGTCGATACGGTATTGCCGGAAGTTGAGTTAAACAGGGGATTCAAAGATTTTGTCTCCAATACTCTGACACCGGTTGCAACCAGGTATCAAAACAGGTTCATCGCCCACCCACATGGTGCCTGTCAGCGCACTATCCATACGAGCGTGCCATATTCGGGAAGGGTGCTGCTTGCGATTGGGCCGGAAGGTGGGTGGCTGCCGTATGAGGTAGAGAGGTTTACGAGTGGTGGGTTTGATCTATTTGATATGGGTGATCGTATCCTCGGAGTTGAGACGGCTGTATCCGCTCTTTGCGGGATGATAATGGCATCGCACGTACAATTAAAGGCAGGTAAGTACCCCTAAACTCTATGAAGAACTCGTAAAAAACTCAGAATTGCTTGCTGCCGTCATTCCCGCGAAAGCGGGAATCCAGTGATTTCAATTAATCATGGGGGTCGGGTCAATTCCGGTATGGCGGGAATATGGGTTTTCACGACTTCTTCAACCCTATGAACCCTGCAAAACGGCCTTTTTGCCCAATCTCGGTCTTGCTCAAAAATCTTATCCTGCCAATATCAGCCCGGCCTGCGCTGGCATGTTCCTCGTGCCTCGATCTTGAGCGAAAGCTCTCATTTTCAAGGCATATCTAACTATTAGTTTGCCTCGCTCCAGCATCAATCTTTGCGGTGGAAAAAGTCATGGATTATCTGGGCAAGTTCATCGCCAATAGTATCCACCATCTGTAATTCAGCTGGTGAGGCTTGCGCGACACCCTGCACACTGCCAAAATGGGCCAGTAATTTTTTTCGTCTGTGGGCGCCAACACCGGGAATCTGGTCAAGTCGCGAGGAGATTGCTTTTTTTGTGCGCTTTTTGCGATGAAAGGTGACCCCAAATCGATGCGCTTCATCGCGAATGTTCATTAAAAACAGAAGGATGGGGTCGTGCGGTTTGAGAATAATGGGATTTTTTCGCCCCGGCCTGAACAATTTTTCTTGCCCGTCATGACGACCTTTGGCGATGGCAATCAGGTCCGGCCGGGTGGAAAGGTTCATTTCTTCAACCACCAGCTCAGCGATGGACAACTGCCCTTTGCCGCCGTCAACCATTAACACATGTGGTATGTTATCTGAATGAGAGGTGAATCGTCGCCGCAGCACCTCTTTCATCATGGCATAATCGTTGATGGTATCAACGTCGACAATATTGTAGTGGCGATACCCTTTTTTGGCCGCACTTCCGTGTTCAAAGCGAACAAGTGAACCAACCGGTGTGGTGCCGCTGATATTTGAGATATCAACACATTCTATGATTTCGGGAGTCATGGAAAGATGTAGTTTCTTTTCCATGCGGTGCGAGAGTTCTTGCCAGGATCGTGACCGGTTGTCATGCTCCAGCAGATGTTGCCGGGCATTGGCCTGGGCCATGTCCAATAACCGCTTGCGCTCACCGCGACGGGGAATAATTAATCGAACCTTGTAAGATGCCAGCTCTGTCAGCCATTCGGTGAAAATCTGCTGGTCATCCATGGTAACCGGTACAACGATTTCTCTGGGAGGTGCGGCACGGATGTCATATCTTTGTTGCAATACCTGAGAAAGGATGGTGGCATCATCACCGTGCGGGTCATCAAAATAATATGTCTTACTGTCACGCAAGACCCCGTCGCGGATGATGAGCAGGGCAATGGAAACCGAACCGGAGTCACGGTACAGGCTATAGATATCCTGATCTTTGCCGCTCTGGGAAACAGCCTGCTGGCGCTCCAGGGTTTTTTTCAACGCCTGAACTTGATTACGAAGCAGGGCCGCTCGCTCATATTCGAGCTTTTGTGCCGCTTTTGCCATATCTTGCTGCAGATCCTGAAGCAGTTGATGGTTTTTGCCGTCGAGAAAAAGCAGGACTTTATCCACCATTTCCAGGTAGTGCGCATGATCGGCTTTTCCGGCGCAGGGAGCCTGGCATTGGTTTAACTGATAGTTGAGGCATGGTCTTTTGCGATTAGTAAGCTCCCGTGTCTTGCAACGCCTGAGCGGGAAATGGGCAGGAGATGAATTTCAGCGTCGACCACATCGCCGAACTTGACGAGTAGGGGCCGAAATATCGGGCTCCGTCTTGTGTTTTGCGCCGGGTCATGAATACTCGCGGCCATTGCTCCTGAACGGTAACCTTGATGAGCGGGTAGTTCTTGTCGTCACGAAGAATAACGTTATACTTGGGGCGGTGCTTTTTGATCAGCGAGCTTTCGAGAATAAGTGCTTCTTTTTCGGTATTGGTGATAAGCAGATCAACCTTGGTGAGTTGCCTGACCATCACTGCCGTCTTGCTGTGGGAGGACTCGTCAACGCGGGCGTATGATGAAAGGCGTTTGTGCAGATCCTTGGCCTTGCCGACATAAAGTACCTCTGAGCGTTTACCGATCATCAGGTAGACGCCGGGTGCATGTGGAGTGGTCTGCAGGAATTGCCTGGTAATCATAATCTCAATTGAACTCGATTAGTTATACATCGGGGAATCTCAAAGTGTAAGAATTTCGGTTCACAATCGAGGCGTAAGGGACAGGTTATTGCCGGCATTTGGGTAATGTTTAGAAGATAAATTTCCTCGATTAACAATGAGATTGGGCAAAAAATCCACTTTGCAGGGTTCCCACATAGTGTAGCGCAACCGGGACGGAAATATAACCTTTTTTAAGTATTTCAGATCACAGCAAAGACAGCCAGATGGACTCAAGAAATAAGGCGACAGTAAGTGTTGTTATCCCCTGCTATAACCATGGCGCCTATTTGCCCGATTCGATCGGTTCGGTACAGGCCCAAAGCCACCCGAACGTTGAAATTATTGTCGTTAACGACGGTTCAACCGATGAGCACACCAATGCGATCTGCGACAACTACCAGAAAAATGGGGTGCACGTCATCTCAACCACCAATCAGGGGCTCGCGGCGGCACGCAATAACGGCATAGAGCAAGCGTCAGGACACTACATCGTTGCCCTGGATGCCGATGATCGGATCGGGCCAACCTATCTCGAGCAAGCAGTCGCTGCGTTTAATGCCCACCCGCAACTTGGCATTGTATACAGCAAGGCATGGTTGTTTGGCGCGATGGACATGCAGTGGAATCTGCCGCCTTTTTCCATGGAGCAGATGATGCTGGATAACATTATTTTTTGTTCGGCCGTTTTCAAAAAAGAGGATTGGCTGCTGGTTGGCGGATACGATGTGAACATGATTTACGGATGGGAGGATTATGATTTCTGGCTTGGCATACTCTCTCTTGGCAGAGAAGTACAACAGCTTTCTGATTTCCACTTTTTCTATCGAATCGCCTCGAACTCAATGGTGCGAAGCAAGCAGAAATGGCAAAAAGTTGAAATGTTTAAGAGAATTTATCAGAAGCACAGGGACTTAATTGGGAAAAACATCGAAGCATGGCTCGATATTCTTGTGGGATATCATGAGAACTACTACGAAACAAAACTGTACGTCGATACCGGTAAAGGATTGAATGAAGATGAGAGTATCGTTTATAAAATTGACACCGGAAAAAATCAATTACACTTTGACCTCACACCGTTTAATGGGATATGTGAATTGCGATTTGATCCAATCGACTGTGCCGTCTGTTTGGAAATAAATGGAATTGCTTTTAGTACACTCAATGGTCAAGAATATGAATATGACCCCGAACAGGTAAAATCAAATGCCAGATTTCATCAGAACTCGTTATTTATGTTCGACAACCGCGACCCGCATTTGTTTTTCTCGATACCGCCGGAGGTAATGAAAAAAATTAATCGCATAACGATCCAGATGGATATTAATAAGACCGGGGATGACGCATTGCGGGAAATTATCCTGTTTCAAAACAGTATCACCAGAAACGAGGCTGACGAGGCCGAGCAGTCCGCCGCCGCCCAGCCTTTTTGGCAGCACCTGCGAAAGTCAATACTTTCGTCAAAGCCGGGGAAATGATTAGCACCCTTTTCGATATTGATTCAGGAAATGTTATCCCAGTTGAGAGAGACCGGCCTGCACACGATTTATTGAACAGCGCAGAGGGTGGCGAATAGACCGATTTTCAAAAATTTCTACATTTTTCAGTGCTCCTGTCGGTATAGCGGCTGCCGTACCCAATTAAACGGCAGGATCGGAGTCATGATGATGCTGTCTTCCCGATATTCACGACTGTATAAAAATCCGATGTTATAGTAGTCATCGATAAGAAGATCTTTTGGAAAGTTGTTGCACATGTATATACGTTCATATATTTCGATATTTGAGCTTCTTGTTGCTGATTCGAAATGGGAAATACGAACATATGGGGTAAAAAGATTGACGTATCCCAGTTTTTTCAGGGAAATGCCGAATAGCACATCACCAAAGCCGTTTGGCACATGTTTCTCCTCCAGTCCCCCCGCCCGCAGGTATTTTTTCTTTTCAATCATCAAACATGCCCCACTCACCGCCAGACACTCGTGCAATGAATGGTTGAGCGCTAACGGCAGTGCCTCATGTTCGCTCATAAATTGTGCGGAATTACCAGCGACGTAGCGCCCGGAGCCGTAAATGCCGGCATGTTGGATAAGGGTGTTGTCGTTGCCATACACCAGCTTGCAGCCAACCGAGCCCACCTGATCGATACGGGCAAACCGCAGTAAATTTTCAATCCAGTCGGTTTGGGTTATTTCTGTATCGCTGTTGAGCAAGACGACAAAATCTCCGTTGCTCCGGAAAACTCCGAGATTGTTCAATCTGGCAAAATTAAAATAGCCATCGTCGCTGATAGAGCGAAATTTACCGGGATAGGTTTTAGTGAAATAATCGTACGTTGAAAAACAGCGCTCATCAGTGCTCCCGTTATCTACGAGCAAAACCTCAAAGTTTTTGTAGGATGTCCTGGTAAAAATCGAGTCAAGGCAGCGAGCAACAAATTCATGCGCGTTTCTGTTAGGGATGATGATGCTGACCAATGGAAGATCATCAGGTAGCTGAGGGTCAACCCGGTATTGAAAATAGCGGCTTGAAAAGGTAACCGTTGCCGGATACCCCCGGCGAGAACAGGCCTCAGTGACTGCGGTAATCCCGGCATCAGCGGCGTACGGTTTGGCAGCGGAATCCTGCTGGGCGGTGCTTTTGTCGTGGGCACGCCATTGGTAAAGACTGATAGGGACATGAATGATCGCTTTATCAGTTGATTCCACGGCTCTGAGCATCAAGTCGTGATCCTGAGCGCCTTCAAACCCCTTACGCCAGCCTCCTAGGCGGCGAATGAAATCCGTCTTATACATGGACAGATGGGTGGTATAGTTTTTTGATAGATGGAGAAATTCCGACCAGGCCGGCTTATAGACGGTTGCTTCGTGGTGACCATCGGCATCGATGATCTCCTCATCGGAGTAGAGGATATCAGGTTCACCATGCAACTCTATAGCCCGCACCATTTCGGCAAGCGCGTTTGGCTTGAGTCGGTCATCATGATCCAGCAAGCATATATAGTCGCCGGTGGCCAATCCCATGCAAGCGTTGGTGGTCTCCGAAATGTGTTTGTTTGTTGCATGTTTCAAAACCTTTACTTTGTCATTGTATTTTTTCTGATAGGTCTGCAGAAGCGCATCTACTTCAGCGGATTGAGAACAATCGTCCACAATGCAAAGCTGCCAATTCTCATAGGATTGCAATTCTACGCTTTCAAGTGCTTCTGTTATATGCTCAATAGCGGGTCGGTAGACGGGAACAAGAATACTTATGAGCGGTTGTGACTGGTATTGAGCAAGGTGTTCTCGTAAGAATTGCACATATCGAGACCACTTTTGGAAATCATCATTGACAAATTTCTTATTAAATAAAAAAGAAATTTTTGAATTTCGCCAAGGGTTCTCCTTGTGATTGCGTAATCTACCAAAAATGTGGAGTCCAAAACGTGAAAAGAAAAAACAAACCTCAACAAAAATATAATTTATATATCTCAGCCCAGGAAGCTTAATTAATGTAAGAGCAATCTTTTTTAAATGATATTTAAAGAAATTAATATGTGAATTGGTATCGTTCATATATATTCATTATTAAGTTGTGGGGGACGTAATGACTGATAAAAAAGTGGTGATATTCGCTCAGAGATGAGCAATAAGATAAAAATTACAATACAGCAGAGAGTAATAATAAATCCTATTTGTAGATAGGGTGTAAAATATGTGATTCCTATGGTATGTGATCCCGACTCAATCATTAACCCATAAAAACCAAAATGTGTTGTAAGGGGAGTGGTTTCCTTTCCATTTACAGTGAATTTCCAACCACTTTCTTTAGGTATAGATAGAAAAAGAATTCCTGGTCGATTAACATCAATTGAACCAATAATTAAGTTTTGTGAAAAATAGTCCAGGGTCATGGCGTGTTCTTTTAGATACGCTATATTTTCTCGTACAAATTGAAGCGTTTCTGATGAAAAATAACCAGATTCATATATTTGATTAATATTCTTCAGCATACCATTATCAAGTTTTTTTACTGGTATACTAGAATTTAAGTCTTCATCGATAATGGCAGCTTTGAGGGCGATAAGATCTCGCATTTCTGGCGGAAATTTGAGTGTATCATTTTCGGTGATGTATTTGTCAAAGAACACGCCTAATGGAAGAAAGAGGTCGTTGGCAAACAGCAGATACTTCTCACCTTCAGCGAGCGCTGAATATGATGGAGAAATAGGGGTTTCAGATCCAAGCATCTGAAGATAATACTTTACAGAAAGCAGGCTTTCCAAGATATAGCGATTGTTCAAACCGGTAATATAAGAAGATCCCTGCGTTTTGTGGTGATAATCAATATCAAACGCGTCGAGTGCATTAATATATGCCAAAGAATTAAACGAATTGTACGATTTCAGACCAAAGTATCCTTGTGCCAATGCATCGTTAAAATGAACAGTTGGGGATGATTTCTCTATTCGATAGAATCCTGAATCATCTTTTTGTAACCTTTTGATAAAATCCTTAGACTCATCGTAATAAAAGCCACCAGTAGTGATAACATCCGCTCGTAGATTATCTCTCTCTTTGGAGCTATTGCCGACAATATATAGAATCTCACCAACAAAAATAAGCGGAATAAACAGCAAACCCAGCATACGAAGTTTGGACGATTTAAGAAAAAGAAGAGATATAAAATAACTTGTGATCAGAAGTAAAATAACTGCAAGAGTGTTTGTGTTTTTGTCCAGATCAAGATAAGACGATACAAAAGTGTTGTGATCAATAGCGTAGAGGAAATAGAGACAAAGCGTAAAGGTTATAACTAGTAAAGGTATATTTATAATGCGTTTTCTTATACAATTATCAAGTGCTAACGCGGCGAAGCCGGCAAAGCTTAAAGATACCCAGAAAGAAGATGTCTTGTAATAATGCCCTTGGAATGCGTTTAATGCATAGCGAAACCACGGGAGAAACAGGTACATAAGACATAAGCATAGTACGATGCCAATGAGCGTTCGAAAACGTGCTGACCTTCCGCAGAAAACCTGCGGAACCAATAGCAGGGCAATAAGGCCAATATAGAAATGCGGGGCGTCAAGGTAGTTTAGCCAACCTGTAAAGATACTGCCTCGTCCCAACAGATCAGGACTGAACAAGCTGGCAATCGAAGTCAGCCACTGTTCTGGTGGATTGAGTGAGAGCAGTGAACTGGTAAATGCCGGTTCAATTTTAGATCCAGCACCCATCATTCGGGCGGTGTTAAATATTGAAAACAGGCCAGGCACAATAATATATGATGACATCAAAAGACCAAAAAAATAAAATGAAACCAGTTTGCCCAATGAGTTTAGTTGTTTTTTGAATTCGTCTTTATACAGGTAACTCAATCTGCCGACACAATAGATGAGAAGGAAAATTGTCCATATGTAGCTGTGAAAAATTCCCCGCATTACCATAAAAACAACCACAAAGGGCAACAGATACCATCTGTGTTTGACCAGATATAATTCGATTGAATAGAGGGCAAATGCAACCATGACCACTTCGGTGGCGTAATGAACCCAGTTGCCTCTTACAATCATGTGGGCTGAAAAACAGAGACAGACGGAAACAACCATCGAAGCGTATCTACCCAGACCACCGAGGCGTAGCCACCCATAAAACAGGATGGCGGCGCATAGGATTTTGAAATATTGCATCATTCCAAAACCATACGCTATCAAATCGGGAGGCAGCATTGCATGGAGAAAGGAAAACGGATCGACAAAAGCGTTGTAAAAACCTTGTCCGGCACCGATGGCAAATGTCCACAGCGGCATGCCGTCAGTGCGGAGATATTCGGCAAGATGGACGGTAAGCGGCCAGAATGCGGTGACACTGTCATTGGCAACATCGGCGAAAAGATAGAGCTTTTCAAGGGTCAGATATGGCTGGTAGACGATAAATCCAACCACCCCAACACCGAGAATGAAAAGATATGGGCTTACCTTGTTCCAGAGTGGGGTGAGTTCGGAGCCGGCCACCGATACCCAGCCCGATCTGCAGAGCCTGGTGAGCATCACCACTGCAAGCAAAAGAAACAGGGTTGATATGAAGCGATGAATTTTCAGGGTAACAAGCTGTTCTTGAGAAAAGTGTTGTGTATTGATTATCTCGGAAATAGTCAGCAGTGCATGAGGATCTTCGCCGCTATGCTCGACAACCAGTCCAGCACTATCATCCAGCGAAATTGAGGCGTCATCATTGGGATATAACAACTCGAGTAAAGCGTCTGGCGGCAGGTGTGCCAACTCATAAAATGTCCCCCACGAGCTATATCCGATGTACAAACCACCAATGTTCAGCACACCTTCACCGACTCCAAAATCAAAACGCACTATGTTGAGTCCACTTTTTCCGGGAATCGAAAAATCTACATCCAGATATGAGTCTGATTGATGGATATACTGCGTTGTCGAGTTTTTCTCCTGCAGGGTCCTGAACCCAATCAAATTATAGGTGTAGTAAAGCCTCAGAGTTTTCCCCCAGGTAAGCGGTTCACTCTGTCTGACCTGCATCCTGATAGTGTTTGGTGATGGGCTCCAGTTGAGAAGATATATCCCTGTCAGGATCAGCAGCACCAGCGCACATTGACCAGTGTCAGATTTAGTCATTCTCTTTTTCAGAAGAAGAGTCGACACGTGCAGTCCGCCGGCAACAACGAGAACCGCAAAGCCGAGCGAGATAGCTCGCAATAATCTGAGATACCAGAGGTGCCGTTGCGTTAGACTGTTCTGCCAGTCTGATCTCGATACATCCAGCACCACATATGGATCGTTTTCTGAAACTCCCACTACCAGATCTCTGTTATCAACTATTGCGTTGGTGATTCCATTTGTTGTTTGAAATCGCTCCAGAAGATGAGCGCCGTCGATTTTTTCCAGTGAATAAAAAGTAGCGCGTCGTTCGTAGCCTAATTCAATTGAGACTACCTGAAACACCCCGGGAGCATTGCCAAAATCAACTCTAATCCGACGCAGGGATGAAAAGCCCGGCAGATGAAACGAGATCGTGTTGTCCTGTCTCTGGTGGGAAATAAACTTCTTAACGGAATTTCGTTCGGTGAAATCTTTGAACCCAGGAATTCCATATGAATAATACAATTGCAGCAACCGTCCGGTGGTTGTCGGTTCAACCTGTGTAATATGCAGGGTGACGCGATTCGGGGCGGGTTCCCAGAAAAAGCAGTAAAGAACGACACCCAGAAGAATTACCAGCAGGGCTGTTATTCTTTTTGATCGTGGTAACCGAATGCGTGGCATGAGTGGGGGGTATTGGGCTTAGCGCCGAATTTCAAACGAGTTTGCCGCGGGTTCTTCCACATCGTCGGTGGTTCGGACACTTTTTACAACCGCATGGGGTGGACCGGTGTGCAGCCATTCCACCATTTCGGCAACGTTCTTCCGGTCGCCGGCTATCAGGGTCTCCACGCTACCGTCGCCGAGGTTTCTTACCCAGCCTGAAAGGCCGAGTTCTACTGCCTTGAGGCGGGTGTAGTGGCGAAAGCATACGCCCTGGACGATGCCGAATACTCGTGCACGAATGGTTTTCCCGGTCATGGATAGATGGAGTATTCGTAAAGAGTGAGCGCGCCATCAGGGCTGGCGATAGATTACCGTGCCGCATTCGCAGAGATCATAGCCGCCCAGCGCCGTTATTTTTTTATGCAGACCGGTATCGTTTTTGATCACCTCAAGGGCTGCCGAAACGCGTGGGTCATCGCTGAACCGATCGGGACAGATTAGATCGTATCGCTCATTGGCCACCGGGATAAAATCAAGATCCAGGGCCGTTGCCGCCGCAAGTATACCCATGCCGACGTCGGCGCTTCCCGAGGCGACGGCGACGGCGACATTCATATGGGTGTACTCTTCTCGTTCATAGCCGATAATCTTGTCGGGAGCAAGGTGGGCATCACGTAGTATCTTGTCGGTAAGCAACCTGGTACCCGCTCCCTGTTGGCGGTTGATAAATACATGGCCATGTTCGGCAATATCAGAGAAGCTTGAGATATTCTTGGGATTTCCTTTCGGCACAATCATCCCCTGCTGCCGGTGGCATAAATTGATTAAACGCAGGGGGAGTTCCGGCAGAAATTTTTTGATAAAACTGATATTATATTCGCCACTTTCTTCATCGAGCAGATGAACTCCGGCTAGATGCGCCTCACCTCGCCTGATGGCCATAATTCCGCCCAGCGAGCCGACATGGGCGGAAGAGAGACGAACGGGCGGACTCAGCCGGTGCAACTGGTTGGCCAGCACATCGAGGATGTTGTCATGGCTGCCGATCACCACCAGGGTCGCCTCGATTTCAGCTTGTTTACGAAGCAGGGTGAGGGAAACCTTAGATGCCGCCGCGACCCCTTCGCTGCCGGCTGGTATTCTCAGCAGCGCGTCGGCCCGAACCATCGACATTACCGATCCGGCGCCCTTGCCGGACGGGGTGGCAATCAATTTTTCACCAACGAGTCCGAGGTTGACCCGGACAAATTGATCCACCCCCATGGTTGAAAACACCGGGCGCGACATGACCGCCTCGATTTCCGGTTCGACGGGAAGGGGCATGTCAAGATATCGATACACCATTTCCCGGACGAACAGCCGCATGGTCAGAAGCGCTGAGATCGGATAGCCAGGCAAGCCGATTACCGGCTTGTTATCGACGATGGCCAGCAGCACCGGTTTTCCCGGTTTAATGGCGACACCGTGGACAACGATTGTGCCCAGTTCAGCGAGCACCTGAGCCGTGTAGTCTTTTTTCCCGGCTGAGGCCCCGGCATTGATTACCACCATGTCGCTGTCGTCGACACCTTTTTGAATTGCCTCTCGCAGACGTTTCGGTTCGTCCGGTACCGGTGGGTAGGCCTTGGGTATGGCACCCCATTGGGAGAGGTAGCCGGTGAGCAGGGTGGAATTGAATTCAATGATGTCACCGGGAGTAATCACATTTCCCGGTGCCACCAGATCGCTGCCGGTGGGAATAACACCGGTGCGCGGTTCCCTGAAGACTTTGATCTCGGTAATGCCGGCAGCGAGCAGGGCCGCCTGATCGATGGGGCGTATGTGGGCTCCTGCGGCGATAATCATCTCGGTGGCAACAATATCTTCACCGACCGTGCGGACATGTTGCCAGGGGGTCGCCGGTGCAATTATCTCGGCATTGCCGTCCGCATCGATATGGATATCCTCGATCATGACGACGCTGTTGAAAGGTTCGAATACCGCATTGCCGGTGTTTACATGACGGTATCGATCAGGGGGCAGACGAATGGGATTCGCCTCTGATGCGCCAACAAGTTCGCCAAAATGAACGGCAATGCCATCCATCGCGGCGGCGTTGTAGGAGGGAGACGAGTGACGGGCATATACCGGCTCGGCGGTACGTTTGCCAAGCGCATCCACCACCTGCACCCGATGTCGATGCGTTGTCCCAAAAAAGCCGCAAGAGGTAAGGGCGTCATGCCACGCCGCACGGGCTTCGGCAAGGGGCTGATTGCCGATATAAATGTTTTGCTCTTTCATCTGTAGAGATACACTGAAATAGTAGTACCGGCTGTACATCCCTGGACATTTTCGGCGATGATAAAATAGCCGTCCGCCTGGGTCAAGCTGGAGATAGCTCCTGATTTTCCCAGCACGGGAGATGCCTTATAGCTTCCTTCGTGACCCGCTATTTTCACCCGTACAACATCCATACGGCCGGCGGCGGAGTTGATGTTTCGCGTCAACTCCGCACGCAGGGTTGGCTCTGCACTGCTGCAGCTTGTCGCACGGCCCATGAGTGTTTTGATGGTTGGTGCGACAAAAAGTTCGAAACAGACCTGGGCTGAGACCGGGTGACCCGGCAGACCAAACACGGGCACGGCGCCCTGCATACCAATCAGAATCGGTTTGCCTGGTTTGAGCTGTACACCATGGACGAGAAGACCTGGGTGCCCTAGTCGCTCAACTGCTTTTTCACCCAGATCACGGCTGCCTACGGAGCTGCCGCCGGAGAAGATAACGCAGTCATTGGCGGTAATTGCCTGCTCAATAATTGCAAAAAACTCAGTTTCATCATCTGATACCACGCCACAATCAACCGGTCTCCCGCCTGCCCGGCGAACCAGTGCGGCCAGTGCCGGACCATTTGAGTTGCGGATCTTTCCAGGCGGTACTTCCGATGTGTAGGCAACGATTTCATCGCCGGTGGAGATAACCGCCACTGTCGGAGGCTTCGCTACCCGAACCTGGGTGATGCCAAGAGCCGCCAGCAGGCCGATGTCCTGGGGGCGCAGCAGGTGGCCGGCGGCCAGCGCCGGTTGCTCTTTCCTGATGTCCTCGCCCGCCCGCATGATATTGGCGCCGGCGGCCACCGAAGCGGTGATCTCGATCATGGTTTCGTCGATGGGTACGCTTTGCTCCAGCATTACCACGCCATCGGCGCCGTCCGGGATGATGCCGCCGGTAGGGATGCGGAAACATCCGCCGCGGACTACCGTGCCCGATGGAAGTTTACCCATCTCCACCTCACCGGTAACATTGAGATAAGCGGGCATTGACGATGATGCACCGTAAGTGTCAGCGGCAATGACGGCGAATCCATCCATGGTGGATCGGTCAAAGGGCGGTAGATTCTCAGGAGAGACGATTTCTTCGGCCAAGATTCGATCAAGACCATCAATAAGAGCAACTGTTTCAGATGTAACAGTGACGTCGGCGAGATGATCGGTCAGTATCTTTTGCGCGCTCTGTACCGAAATCAGGGCAGAGCGGCCAAGCATGTCAGGGGTACCTGGTGATTGCATATGATATATCTTTAATCTTATTTATTGCGCCTCAAAAACACCACCCTTTCCGGGTGAAAATTTGTACATACAGTGACGTAAGGTAAAAACTGCCGATACTGCTCAAGCGTTATGGAACCTTGTAAAATGGCCTTCTCACCCAATCTCGACGTTGCTCAAAAAATCTTATCCTGGCAGTATCAGTCCGGCCTGCGGTAAAATTTTCCTCGCACCTTGATCTTGAACGAGAATTCTCATTTTTCAAGGATCTCCTTAATGGCGGTCATCGTGCGTGTAACAAGATGAGGTTATGCCACAGATTGAGCATGTTTAACAACGGCAAAATCACACGTTTCTCTCATACAACTACACTTTTGGTGAAACCATGCAAGACAATCACGATCTCAGGTTGACCAGACTGGAGGAGGTCAACACCCCGGTAGTGCTGGTGATAATGGATGGTATCGGGATCGGTGCACACGATGAATCAGACGGGGTATTTCGGGCGTATACCCCGGTGCTTGACCGGTTGATGGACGAGCCACTCACCGCCCGGTTACAGGCGCATGGGACGGCGGTGGGGCTGCCTACGGATGATGATATGGGAAATTCGGAGGTGGGCCACAATGCGCTGGGCGCCGGCCGGGTCTTTTCTCAGGGGGCAAAACTGGTCAATGAATCAATTCAGAGTGGTGAAATTTTCAACGGTGATGCATGGCAGGCCATCCTCAAGAAACTAACCGCCGGCGGCGCGTTACATTTTATCGGTCTCGTTTCCGATGGCAACGTTCACTCCCACCTGAAACACCTCTACCGGCTGGTTGATGCGGCGGTAAGCGGTGGTGCAAAGAAAATCCGCATCCATGCCCTGCTGGATGGCCGTGATGTAGGACCAAAAAGTGCGCTCACCTACATTGAACCGCTGGAGAGATACTGCCATGAATTAAGGGAGCGAGGTTGTGATTGTCAAATCGGTTCCGGTGGCGGCCGCATGGTGACCACCATGGATCGATATGAGGCGGACTGGTCTATTGTCGAGCGTGGCTGGCGCACCCATGTTTTAGGGGAAGGCAGAACCTTTGCTTCCGCCTCGGCGGCCATTGAGACCTACTACAGGGAAGATGAGAGCAGCACAGACCAGTATTTGGATCCTTTCGTGGTAGCCGACGATAACGGACCGGTGGGCGTTATCCATGATGGTGACGCGGTAATCTGTTTTAATTTCCGCGGTGATCGTGCCATTGAATTATCCAGAGCATTTGAAGAGGACGATTTTGACAAATTTGACCGAAAGCGTCGACCAGAGGTTTTTTATGCCGGGATGATGGAATATGACGGTGATGCAAAAATCCCATCACACTACCTGGTGGAACCACCCGCTATCGACCACACCCTCAGCGACTACTTGTGTGCGAATAAGATCAGGAGTTTCGCAATTTCCGAAACCCAGAAGTTCGGCCACGTCACGTATTTCTGGAACGGCAACAAGTCGGGCTATGTCGATAAGAGCCTCGAGACCTATATGGAAATAGGCTCCGATAAAATCGTTTTTGATCTGCGTCCCTGGATGAAGGCGGCGGAAATTACCGATCACGCCGTCAGCGCGATCGCCTCGGGAAACTACAACTTTGTCCGCCTCAATTATGCCAATGGCGATATGGTGGGGCACACCGGCAATATCCCGGCAATTCTCATTGCCGTGGAGACGGTGGACATCTGTCTGGGCAGGCTGCTGCATGCCGTGAAAAAAGCAGGCGGTATCGCGATAATAACCGCGGATCATGGCAATGCCGACTGCATGTTTACCGAAAAAAACTCCGTTCGCACGCCGATGGTCGCCCACACCAAAAATCCGGTGCCATTTATTATTCAAGATTTCAGTTCAAGACAGGGTCTGAAGATGAGCGATGTAACCAATCCCGGCCTGGCCAACGTGGCAGCCACCATTACCCGGCTGCTCGGCCTTGCACCGCCCGCACAGTTTGCTGCGTCGCTGATTCGAATCGACAACGCGGCACAATAATCCGCCAGCGGGGAAACAATGGCATCACCTCAATCATTGAGCAGATCTGAGCTGAAAAGACGCCACAAACGGCTCTTTTCATTAGTAGAAGAGTTATTGGCGCTGAGCGATCAGCATCTGAAGGTTTTGAGTATAAGCGAGGAGTTCTGCCAGGAAATTCGTCAGTGTCGCGGTCTAAAAAAAGAGGCACGCAAACGAAATATAAAGTATCTGGCAAAAATGCTTCAGCAGGAAGATGTTGCGACACTGCTTACCGAGTTGGCCAGATATCAGGGGTCGAGGCTGCGGCAAACGCAATGGGAGCACCACGCCAAGCGACTCCGCGATGAAATCATCAACGAGGCACTGGTGACCAGAGAGTGGGCTGAGCAGCATGATGAGCAGTGGGAGATGTCGTGGCCAAGCGAGACTCTTTCCCAGCTTACGAACAGCTACGGTGATCTTGATGAAAAAGAGATACGCAGTCTGGCCCACCAGTATGGGCGCTCACGTAACAATCGCTATTATCGGGAATTGTACCGGATGATTCTGGCGGCCATAAAAAAACAGGAACTGAGCACTCAATTAGGCTCGGAAAGGGGAGATGCCTAGGCTATGAGCACACTTTTTTCAGACCGCATGCAGGATGTTCCCCGTTCCTTCATCAGGGAGATACTAAAGGCGGCAATCGACCCCGATATCATTTCATTTGCCGGCGGTCTGCCCAATCGCGCCCTTTTTCCGGTAGACGAGCTGCACGAGGCAAGCGAGCACGTCTTTAAAGAGCAGGGGCGTACAGTATTGCAGTACAGCAATTCCGAGGGGTTGATTGAACTGCGCGGCTGGATCGCTGACAGATATCGACTTCGCCACGGCATCGATATTTCCGCTGAGCAGATACTCATTACTTCAGGCAGCCAGCAGGCCCTCGATCTGATCGCCAAGATAACCCTCAACGATGGTGATCAGGTTATTATGGAAGAACCCGGCTATCTTGGCGCCATCCAGGCCCTGTCTTTGTATCGGCCTCGATTTCTGCCGGTTGGGGTAAGCGAAGCCGGTCTCGATATCGATGGGCTGCAAGACTGTCTGGAGCGCGGTTCGCCCAAACTGATGTATATGGTGCCCAATTTTCAGAACCCCACCGGGATCACCTATCCAGCCGCCAACCGCTTGGCTGTTGCCGAACTCATTAAAGATACGGATACCCTGCTGGTGGAAGATGATCCATATGGTGAGTTGCGTTTCCGGGGTGAAGATATCGGCTCATTTTACCATCTGTTGCCGGATCGGACACTGCTGCTCGGCTCGTTTTCAAAAACAGTGGTGCCGGGATTTCGACTGGGATGGGTGGCGGCGCCGATAGCGCTTATGGATAAGCTTCTGATTGCCAAACAGGCCACCGATCTGCATACCTGCAACCTAACCCAGGCGATCATTACATACTACCTGAAAAACAGCACTATCGATGACCATATCCAGAACATCCGTGCGGTGTACGGGCGACAATGCGATGCGATGATCGCTGCTCTGAAGCAAGCTTTTCCCGCCGATGTCAGTTTTACCAGACCGGACGGCGGTATGTTTATCTGGGCACAGTTACCGCCGCCGCTCACGGCCATGCAGTTCTTTGAGCACGCCCTCGCCCACAAGGCACTATTTGTTCCCGGTGAGCCGTTCTACACCACCGATGCGCCCCGTCATAGCTTTCGCTTAAATTTCTCCTGCGTGGACGAGGGAACCATTGCCACGGGGATCGACCGGTTGGCCGAGGCCTTTCGGGTTTTGGGGTAAGCCAAGAGTGATTTGTTGGGCATCACCGGTGTAAAGGTCGGTCTGGAGACCGACCCTCCCGATGGGAAAGAATCCGGGGTGAGATAGTTTGAAGGTAGGATATTTGCCTTCGGACGTGGAGAGTCGGCAATAAATTATGGCGAAAATCTCGAGGTCACAGCGGCCGGTGCTTACAATATATTTGTTGCGTTCGTAAAAATCACAATTACGGTCATTGTGAAGTTGAATCTAAATCCATAATCATTTAAAACCACTGGATTCCCGCTTTCGCGGGAATGACGTTAGCAAGTAAATTCAAGGTCTTTACGATTTCATCGTATTTGATCCATCGTCATGAATATCATTACGGTCAACGTAGGCGTAGGCGCTGTGGTTGTGGATTGATTCAAAGCTCTCCACACCCACCGAAAACCAGGTGATGTGCGGATGCGCCAGGGCCTTTTCGGAGACCTTGCGGACCACATCTTCCACGAACATCGGATTTTTGTAGGCGGTTTCGGTGATATATTTTTCATCGGGCCGTTTGAGCAGAGCGTAGAGTTCGCCTGACCCGCATTCTTCGATCAGGGCAATAAGGTCCTCCACCCAGATCATCTTCTTGAAGCGTGCCTGCATGGTGACTTCCGCCCGCTGATTGTGCGCGCCCGCCTCGCTGATCTCCTTGGAGCAGGGGCACAGGGTCATCACCGGCACTACAACGGTGAGGATAAAGCCTTCATCGGCACCGATGGAGCCGCTGAAACAGCACGAATACTCCATTAAACTCGGCGTCCGGCTCACCGGCGCATGCTTTTGCAGATAGTAGGGAAAACTCATATCGATACGGGCGCTCTGCGCCTGGTACAGGGTTTGTACCTCAGCCAGCAATTCGGGAAAAACGGCAACGCTAATTTTATCGATATGGCGATTGAGCAGTTCCGCGAATTGATCGACATGCCGCGGCAGTATGGCAGCCGGCAGCTCGACGCTCAGTGAGATGGTGGCCACTGTATCCTGAATATGGCCGTCTTTCTGCATTACCTTGATCGGTAGTTTGATGTCTTTGATGCCGGCGGTTTGCATTGGGTGAGTGCGTGTTTACCTGTAAGAGTTTATGGACCCTTTCGACATTAAACAGGCATGACGGCGCCCGCAACAAAAATACGTGTGGACAAGTGGCTCTGGGCGGCACGCTTTTTCAAGACCAGATCGCTGGCAACCCAGGCGGTGACGGGCGGCAGGGTGCACGTCAACGATGAACGGGTCAAACCGGCCCGACTGGTTGGCGTCGGAGATGCCCTTACTGTTTCTAAAGGTGAGATAGTGTTTGAAATCACCATCGTCGCTGTTTCATCGCAACGGCGACCAGCCGTCGAGGCGCAACTGCTTTATGAAGAGTCTGAGCAAAGCGTCAAGAACCGGGCCGAGCAGCGTGAGTTGAAAAAGATCATGAAGCTGTCTATGATGGCTCCACAGTCCAAGCCGAACAAACGGGATCGCCGTAAAATAAGGGCATTTACCAGGGGAAACTCTGAAAAATAAAGGAGTATTAGTTAATGGGCTCACTAATTACCCGGGCATTGATCAGTTGTACTGACAAAACAGGGATTGCCGAGTTTGCCGGTGAACTCAGCCGCCTGGGCATCGAGATCCTCTCCACCGGCGGTACCGCGGCCGCTCTTCGCACGGCACAGGTGCCGGTTACCGAGGTTGGCGAGTATACCGGGTTTGCGGAGATTCTTGACGGCCGGGTGAAAACCCTGCATCCGAAAATCCACGGCGGCATTCTCATGCAAAGAGAAAACCCGCATCACATTACGCAATGTGAGCAGGGCGGTATCGGCCCCATCGATCTGGTGGTGGTGAACCTGTACGCCTTTGAGCAGGCAACTGCCACACCGGAGTGCACCGTGGCCACGGCTATCGAAAACATCGATATAGGTGGGCCGACCATGCTGCGCGCGGCTGCGAAGAACTGTAAGGATGTCACCGTCATCGTCGATCCGGCCGATTACCAGGTGGTGCTTGCCGAGTTGCGGGAAAAGGGCACCACCACGTTTACAACACGGTTTTATCTGGCGAAAAAGGTGTTTGCCCTCACCGCGCACTACGATGCGGCCATCTATAACTGGCTCAAGACAGTCCAGATCTGATCGGTATCGGCTTTCACCCAACAGGAGGCGCCACTCATGCTGAAGCTCGCGGTTCTTCTCTCCGGCAGCGGCAGAACCCTGGATAATTTTCACGATCACATTACAGCCGGCACCCTGCCGGCTGATATCCAGGTGGTGATTGCCAACGTCGCCGACGCCCTTGGCCTGGACAAGGCGAGAAATTACGGATACCCTGCCTATCACGCCAATGATTCCGAGTCCACCAACGAGATTCTGGCCGACTACCAGGTTGATATCATCTGTCTGGCCGGCTATCTCAAACTATACAATCCCCCTCAATCTTTGCACCGGCGAGTGGTCAACATCCATCCCGCCCTGATCCCCAGTTTCTGCGGGGATGGATTCTACGGCAACCATGTCCACCGCGCCGTCAAGCGGCGAGGCTGCACGGTAAGCGGCTGCACCGTCCATTTCGCCGATGACCAGTACGATCAGGGACCGATCATCGTGCAGAAATGCGTGCCCCTTGATTTCACCGACACCGTCGAAGACATCGCCGCAAAGGTGTTTAGCGCCGAATGTCAGGCTTTCCCGGAGGCGTTGAGCCTGGTGGATGAGTATGGTGTTGATTTTTTCTGGCAGCGGGTTGGCAGATGAGTACGCGCACCATAATGAGTGGGGATGATATTTCCCTGGCAATCAGAAGAATTGCCCTGCAGATTCATGAAAAAAACAATGAGTTAGCACGGTGCGCCGTTATCGGTATCCACACCTGCGGGGTGTTTCTGGCCGACAGACTGCGCGAGGAGTTGCGTGGACAGCTCGATGTGTTACTTGATGCCGGCACCCTGGATATCACCCTGTATCGTGATGATTGGAGCCTGATTGCCCAGAATCCGCTGGTGAGGACCACCACCATCGACTTTTCGATCGACGATACCAACGTGATACTGGTCGACGATGTAATATACACCGGCCGCACCATACGCGCCGCCATGGACGCGCTGATGGATTACGGCCGTCCCGCCACCGTCCAACTGGCGTGTCTGGTTGATCGAGGCGATCGGCAGCTACCTATTCAACCTGATTATGTCGGCCTGACCACCACCGTTCGTGCGCACGAGCGCATCCATGTGCAGTTGCGCGAACAGGGGGTGACAGATCAGGTGGTAATCGAGTCATAGCGCCTCGGCGGGGTATGGAATTACTGGCCCCGGTGGGCAGTCCTGAGCATTTTGGTGCCGCCGCGGCCGCCGGCGCTGATGCGTTTTATCTCGGTGTCCCCGCACTCAGTGCCCGCGACAGCCCTCGCGAGCTGAGCTTTTCCCAGATCGATGCGATCATCCAGGCCGCCCACGACCGGGGCGGTTCAGTTTACCTGGCCTTGAACCGGCTGGTTCGAGCTTCTGAAACCAAGCTGCTGATTGAGGCGCTGGCAACCATTGATCGGCTTGGCGCCGATGGGCTTATCGTTCAGGATCTCGGCGTTCTTGCCATCGTCAGACACCATTTTCCTCATCTTCGCCTGCACGCTTCCACCCTGATGGGCGGCTATAATCTGGACAACGTGAAGATGCTTGCCGGCCTTGGCTGCAGCAGGGTGGTACTTGCCCGGGAGCTCAGCCTCGATGAGATCGGTGAAATCAGCCGCCGTGCCGATGTCGAGCTGGAAGTGTTCATCCATGGGGCCATGTGTTACTCCGTTTCGGGGCTTTGTTATTTTTCATCGTATCATGGTGGTAAAAGCGCCCTGCGCGGGCAGTGCGTTCAGCCCTGCCGGCGGCGCTACGAGATGGTGAGCCATGGCGCTAAAACAGCTGCCAAGGCAAAATCATCCAAATCCGGCTATTTCTTCTCCATGAACGATCTGGAGGGGATCAGGGTGGTACCGGCATTGAAGGGTTTTGGCGTTTCCGCCCTTAAGATCGAGGGCAGATTACGCTCCGCGGCATATGTGGAAAACGTGGTTCGCGCCTATCGGCTGTTGATCGATGCCGATGAGAGCGATTACGGGCAGGCCGAAGTTGAGGCGATTCGTCTGCTGGACAGGGCCATGGGCCGAAACCGCTCACCCGGATATTTTGCATCACCAACTCCACCAGCGGTTCTATCTGTACACCACTCCGGCAATACCGGCCACCATCTCGGATCCATCACAAGATTCGTGACCAAAGAAGGTAAGCGTTACGGAGAACTGACCCTGAAACAACCCTGCTCGGTAGGCGATCGGCTGCGGATCCATCTTGAGAAAAGCGGTGAGCGTATCGGCTTTAGATTACGGGAAATGGTGCGCAATCAGGAATCGGTTTCATCGGCTGAAAAAGGGGAAACAGTGTCGATACTGATGCCGGCTGAGATCGCAACAAGCCGAAAAACCGGAAAAGTAGAGCTTTATCGAACCGACAGCGGCCAAATAGGCAAAAGAAAAGAGGTGAAGTTACCCCGCCTGGGAGATAGCAAAATTGCCCGGTACGGCAACATCGACGGCACAGTATCGAAGCTGCAAAAAATGCTGATGCCGAACCTGCCAATCCCCTCAGAGGGTACCGGTCGCTCCCAGCCACCTAGAAAAAGGGCAGGGAGGCAACCAGAAATCTGGCTTCGGGTAGACAGGGTAGAGCATATCCCGCATCGTCCAGGCTTTGCCATCGGACGCTATCTTGTGGACATCTCCGCCCACAACATTGCCGGTAGTGCAAAACTCAAGCAATTGACCCGGGGAAATCGGAGCGGCATTATCTGGGCTCTACCGCCACTGCTCTTTGATAAAGGGCGCGAACGATTGAAAAAGCAGATTGTATTGCTGCGCAAAAGCGGCTTCAGAGCTTTTCAGATCGCCCACCTTGGCCAGATCGAACTCTGTGGCGAGAGCGCTGAACGCCTGTACGGCGACTTTAGTCTCAACCTTATGAATCAGCATGCCCTTGCATCAGCCTTTTCGTTCGGTCTGCACGGCTGCCAATTAAGCATCGAATTGGGACAAGAGGAGTCGGCAACGCTTATGGCCGGCTATACCGCTCTGGCTCGCAGCAGGTATAACCGGGCGGCGGTTCAACAATCTCAACAATCAATTGGTATGACGATATACGGTGCGCCGCCCCTGTTCACCGCCCGTATTGCCGATAAAGCCCTTACCTCCGGAAAAACAGTGCGCAGCCCACGAAATGAACAACTGAGCGTCGAACGGCGTGACGGCCTCTATATTACCAGATCAAAAACGCCATTCTCCCTTATCCCCCATATCAGCGAGCTGGGAGCGATGGGAGTTGATTATCTGGTCATCGACATTCGTGGCCTTGCCGGCGGCAAAACAATATGGATGGACATAGCCAAACAACTTTCCGGCAACACAAAAGCAGGAAAACGAACTGCATTTAACTACTTCGAACGTGGGACTCGGGACAATTCGGAAAAGCGATCACCGATAAAACAAAAGCCCAGAACAAGGAAAAATTCGCTACAGAGAAACAAGTAAGGATGGACTCGTAAAAACCTCAAAATTGCTTGCTTTCGTCATTCCCGCCCTCGATTACACCCTTCAAGGGCAGGCTTCAGCGGGAATCCAGTGATTTCAATTAATAATGAATGTCGGGTCAACTCCGTTAAGATTGGTAATTGGGTTTTTACGACACCATCAAGTAAGAAAGGATACACCTCTTAACCTCAGCTTAGAAAAAGGTCGTCCCGGCGCCACCAGCATCACTGAGCTGCCGCTCAGCAAGGTGGTGGGCTATTTTACAAGCAGAGGACAGCAACACCATATGATAAGATTTTCTTGACTTATCTGTCTTGGTAGATATACTGCGCGTTTGAGTTAAACAGACTGAAACCACCAGAGGAGATATACGTGGCAAATCATAAATCAGCGGAAAAACGAACCAGTCAGGAGCAGAAACGGAGATTGCGTAACCGGGCAATTCGTTCAAAAATGAAAACCGCCATTCGCGGTCTGGATGAGGCGGTTGAGGCCGGCTCCGTTGACGAGGCCAAAAACGCTTTGAAGGTTGCCATACCGATTATTGCCAAGACCGCCTCAAAAGGCGTGATCCATAAACGAACCGCGGCGCGTAAGATTTCCCGGCTGAGCAAGCGGGTTAAAACCCTGGAGTTGTCCTCCTAGAAAATCTGTTGCCGCGCACCTTCGCGCATCAGATGCAAAAGCCGCCGAATCTTCGCTGATTCCGCGGCTTTTTTTATTTGCCTGTGTCCTCTATGATCGATCAGTCACCATCTCCTGATGTTTCCACCTTTCGGTTGCGTGCCGGGACGGCGCGGTTGATTCCGGTCTGGCGGCGGATCATTGCCGATCTTGACACCCCGTTGACCCTGTTTTGCAAGCTGATCGGCGGCCGGGAGGAATTCTTTTTATTTGAGAGCATGGAAGGAGGGGAGAAGTGGGGGCGATATTCATTTATCGGCATTGACCCCATTTTGAGCATCAGCAGCCATAATCGAAAGATTTCGGTGAACCGGCTGACCCCCCAGGGCCGCGTCAGTGACGAATATGACGGCCATCCCTACCAGGAGTTGCGCCGTATCTTAGGTGAATTTCGCGCCTTTAACGACCCCGAACTCCCCAGATTCTGCGGTGGCATGGTGGGCTATCTGGGCTACGATATGGTTCGTTTTTTTGAGGATTTACCGGCGCAGAACGAGGCGGGAGATGCACCTGATATGGGGTTTATGGTGCCGGGCATGGTGTTGGTGCATGACAGCCTCAAACAGGAACTGGTCGTTGTTGACTGGGTCGATACCGCCGGGCTGCCAAGTCTGGAGGCAGGTTACAACCAATCCGTCGCCCGCATCGAGCAGGCGATTGCCGCACTGCGCGCCCCGACGCCACTGGCAGAGGCGCACCTTGACGGCGGCCATGAAGAGATCTCATTAACCTCCAACCTGAGTGCTCCCCAGTTTCATGATATGGTGGAGCGGGCCAAAGAGTATATCCGTGCCGGTGACATATTTCAGGTGGTGCTCTCCCAGCGTTTCGGCGCCACCATCGGCGCCGATCCGCTTACCATCTATCGGGCCCTGCGGCATACCAACCCCAGCCCCTATCTGTTTTACCTCAAATGCGGCGATCTGGTTCAGATCGGCTCATCGCCGGAGATTTTGGTGCGCAAGGAAAACGAATCCATCGAGGTGCGCCCCATTGCCGGCACCAGGCCGCGTGGAGCGACCCCGGAACGAGATAGAGCGCTTGAAGAAGAGCTGCTGGCCGATCCCAAGGAGCGCTCAGAGCACCTGATGCTGGTGGATCTTGGCCGCAATGACATCGGCCGGGTGGCACGCGGCGGCAGCGTCGAGGTTCGTGATCTGCTGGTCATCGAGCGTTACAGCCACGTGATGCATATTGTCAGTGGAGTGCATGGACTGATCGATCCTGATTATGACCAGTTCGACGTACTGGCCGCCTGTTTTCCGGCGGGTACCCTGAGTGGTGCTCCCAAGATTCGGGCCATGGAGATCATCGAAGAACTCGAGCCGTGTCGGCGCGGGCCCTATGGCGGGGCGGTGGGCTATTTTGGTTTCTCCGGTAACATGGACTTCTGCATTACTATCAGGACTATCTTCATTCGCGGCGATGATGTGTGGATGCAGGCAGGCGCCGGCATCGTCGCCGATTCCGATCCACGGCGCGAATATGAAGAAACCGTCAATAAATCGATGGCCCTGCACCGGGCCCTGGAACTGGCGGGGGGCTGAGCATGATTGTCATCATCGATAACTATGATTCTTTCACCTACAACGTGGTGCAGACCATTGCCGATCATTTTGGTGAAACCGGTGTTGACGAGAAGATTGTGGTATATCGCAACGATGCAATTTCGGTGGCTGAGCTTGCTGCTCTGTCGCCCCGGCGCATCATTATCTCACCCGGCCCGTGCACTCCTGCCGAGGCTGGTATTTCAGTTGAAACCATACAAAAATTGGCCGGAAAAATTCCCATTCTCGGGGTTTGTCTCGGCCATCAGGCTATCGGTGCCGCCTATGGTGGTGATGTAGTGCGGGCAGGGCGCATTATGCACGGCAAAACCAGCCCCATCCATCACGACGGCAAAGGGGTATTTACCGGCCTGCCGAATCCCTTTGAAGGCATGCGTTACCATTCCCTGGTGGTGCACGAACCGACCATTCCCGCTTGTTTAGTGGCCACCGCCCACACCGACCAGAACGAACTGATGGGGGTGCGGCATCGAGAATTGCTGGTGGAAGGGGTGCAGTTTCATCCTGAATCGATCATGACCGAGGTAGGCAAGACGCTGCTGGCGAATTTTCTGGGGGAAGACTACCCGAACCTGTGCAAGTAACACCGATGAGCGAATCAATGGATATAAAAGCAGCAATCGCTACCGTGGTAAGCGGGGCGGATTTAACCCGCCCGCAAATGTATGCGGTCATGGATGAGATTATGAGCGGCGCCGCTACTGATGCGCAGATCGGTTCCTTTCTCACCGGATTGCGCATGAAGGGTGAAACGGTAGCTGAAATCACCGGTGCGGTACAGGTGATGCGGGAAAAGGTCACCCCCATCGATCCTGGGTTAAGCCCGGCTGAGGACACGGTTATTGTCGATACCTGCGGCACCGGCGGCGACGGCTCCGGCACCTTCAATGTCTCCACCACCGCTGCCTTTGTGGTGGCCGGCTGCGGTGTTATGGTAGCCAAGCACGGCAACCGGGCCGTATCCAGCGCATGCGGCTCGGCCGACGTGCTGGAAGCGGCCGGTGTCAATCTTGCCATGACATCTGAGCAGACCAGCAATTGTCTGCAGACGGTGGGAATCTCTTTTTTGTTTGCCCCTGCCCTGCATCCCGCCATGAAACATGCCATCGGCCCGCGCCGCGAGGTCGGCATCCGCACCATGTTCAACATTCTCGGGCCGCTCACCAATCCGGCCGGGGCCAATGTTCAGGTGATGGGGGTGTTTGACCGTGATCTGGTTACCACCCTGGCCCAGGTTTTGAACGATCTTGGAACCAGGCGGGCATTGGTGGTGCACGGTGAGGGCAATCTCGATGAGTTGACCACCACCGGTACAACCCTAATCGCCGAAGTACAAGATGGCGCCATTGCTACCTATTCACATGAGCCGGAAGATTTCGGCCTTACCCGTGCCACCCTTGGCGATTTGCAAGGCGGCGCCACCGCTGCTGAATCGGCGGAGATAGTGCGTGGTGTGCTGGCCGGTGCAGGCGGACCCCGGCGCGATATGGTGCTGCTCAACGCTGGCGCGGCATTGATGGCAGCCGGGGTATGCGACACCATTGCACAGGGAATTGAAAAAGCTGCCGCCTGCATCGATTCCGGTGCGGCACTGGCTAAGCTCATCCAGTTGATCGATTTTTCCAAAACAAGCGCACCCGCCGGTGCGAAGTAACCGGTCAGTCAGAGCACCATGAAGATTCTTGAACAGATTGTCGCTCGGAAAAAAGAAGAGGTGGCGGCCCTGAAAGCTGACTCCAGCTCGATTATGGCCGGTCGCGATCAGGCCATCGACCCGCCCCGGGGCTTTACGCGTGCGCTGCTGGCTGATCCCGGCGTATCGATCATTGCCGAGGTGAAAAAGGCATCACCCTCAAAAGGGGTTATCCGGGAAGATTTCGACCCGGTGGCAATCGGGCGGATGTATGAAGCAGGGGGCGCAACCTGCATATCGGTGCTGACCGATCGTGACTTTTTTCAGGGCAGCCTCGATTATCTTCTTCAGGTCCGCCGGGCGGTTGGCCTTCCCGTCTTGCGCAAGGACTTTATCATCGATCCCATCCAGATCGACGAGGCCGACTCGTTCGGCGCGGATGCCATCTTGCTGATTGCCGGCATACTTTCCACCGCACAGATTGAAGAATACATCGAATATGCCCGCACTAAAGCAATCGATGTGCTGGTGGAGGTGCATGACGAGGAGGAGCTTACCAAGGCGTTGCGAGGCGGCGCTGAGCTTATCGGCGTCAACAACCGCGACCTGCGCGATTTCAGCGTCGATATTTCCACTACCCTGCGGCTCAAAGAGCTTATTCCAGATAGTATCCCGGTGGTATCGGAGTCCGGCCTCAATAAGGCGGACGATATCGTTGTTCTGCGTGACAGCGGCGTGGCCGCGGCCCTGATCGGCGAGAGTTTTATGCGTCAAACCGATCCCGGCGCTCTGTTGGCAACACTGCGCAATGCCGGTACATTCGACCATGCGAACCAGGGTTAAATTGTGCGGCATTACCCGGCTTGAAGACGCCAGAGCCGGGGTGGAGGCCGGGGTGGATGGCCTTGGCTTTATTTTCGCACCACGCAGTCCGCGTTGTGTTACCTCATCACAGGCGACCCATATCATCGATTGTCTGCCGCCGTTTGTCGATCGCATCGGGGTATTTGTCAATGAAGAGCTTGCCCGGGTCGAGCAACTCATCCTCCGGTGCGGGCTCAACGGGGTACAACTCCACGGTGATGAGCCGGCGAGTTATTGTGAGCAGCTGCGCACCAGACATCCCTACCTGATGATCTACAAGGCGATGCGGGTTGGAGAAGAAGGGATCATGGGTGAGGTATCGGCCTATGATGAGGTGGTTTCGGCCCTCTTATTTGATACCTTTACCACCGCCAAAGACGGCGGCACCGGGATAGCGTTTGACTGGGGGCTGATTGATTCGCTGCCGGTTTCACTGCCCCTGATCCTGGCCGGCGGCCTGGGCCCTGACAACATAGCGGCGGCCATCGATGCCGTGCAGCCCTATGCGGTGGATATCAATTCCGGGGTTGAAAGTGAACCCGGCTGCAAGGATCATACGCTGCTTTTTCGGCTGATGCGAATCGTCTCTGAAAAAAACAGGGACGTCGAGACGCTTTAGGTAGCGCAGCGATACTCTCAACTCGTCCGGGGCACCACAAAGGCGCCGTGGTATCCCTTTTTTTCAAGTAGCAGGCGGGCCTTATCGGCCTGTTCCATGGTGGTTCCCACATATACCTGAACATCATAGGTGCGGTTGGTATTGGTTCCCCGCGCCAGCACTTCGGCATGATGGCCGGCATCGATAAAACGTTGCTGCAGGGTACGGGCGGTGGTCGGATTGGTGAAACTGGCAATCTGGACGAAATAGTAATCCTGTCTCACCGGAGCCTGTCGCTCCTGTGCTTGCCTGACTACTATTTGACTTCTTGGATCGATGGCCACCACCTGCACCCGGGCAATGCCGCTGGTGAGCATTCCGATATCCCGGGCGGCGGCTCGACTTAGATCGATGATTCTGCCCCGGATAAATGGCCCCCGGTCATTGATGCGAACCACCGTCTCCCGTCCATTTTCCAGGTTCTTCACCAGGACCATGGTATCCATGGGCAGGGTCTTGTGCGCCGCGGTCATGTCGTTCATATCGTAAGTCTCGCCGTTGGCAGTGGGGCGGCCGTGAAAATAGGTGCCGTACCAGGAGGCAATCCCTTTTTCCCGATACCCCTCGGCCGAGACGATGGGGTAGTATGTTTTGTTCTTTATAGTGTAGGGGCGCTGGGTCGGCACCTCATAGTCGCCGGTTCTTCGAGGAGGCGATGACGAACAGGCCCCGATAAATGTGGCGACCAGCAGACAGAGAATTCCGTAAAAAAGTGTCAGACGGATCGCAGATGATATGGGAGCCTTGAAAAATGAGGATTTTGGTTCAAGATCAAGGCGCGCAGAAAATTTCACCGATGGCATATGACTGATATTCCAATGATAAAATTTTTCAAGCAACGATGCGATTGGACGAAAAGGGCATTTTGCGATGTTCCCATAAGTGATTAACCCGTAAAAACCTTGAATTTGCTTGCTACCGTCATTCCCGCGAAAGCGGGAATCCAGTAATTCCAGTTAATTATGAATGTCGGGTCAACTCTGTTATGACTGATAATGTGTTCATGTGTTGCGCTATCATTGTGCGAGACTGTCCTGCTCACCCTGGTCAAACCAGCGCAATCGTTCCTGCCAGAACATGCCGGCATGGCCGGTGGTGTGCGGGGTGTAGGGCAGATAGCGTGATGTTTCCAAATCCGGTACCAGGTTGTCAAATCGAACCTGCTCCTCACCGTCCACCCAGCTGATATACAGATCGAGCAAAGGGCGAACGACCTGAAGTTTACCGCCGGCGTCAGGTGCAAGCGGCAGTTCTTCCCACCGCCGTTCATAATATCCTTTCAGCCACATTCCCCGGTACACTTGGCCGGTAAACGGATCACGCATGGTCGGCGAAATAAAATCACCATCGACGTCGGCAAGGGTACCCAATTGTGTTTCCACTTCTCTGGAACCGCCGGCGCCGATGCGCTCGAACGCGTCAAAAAAATCGTGATCGATGCGCATCAGATGAGTCTGATTATCGTTGAAACTCCACTGCCCATGACAGACCTGGCAGGCAACCGTGTCATTATACCGTTCATGGGCAGGGTGGGCCATAAGCACCAGATTCACATCAGAATTTTCGGTACTGGTGCGCAGGCGATAGCCATCTTTAAGCTTTTCGACCCGGGCCGGCAGAGACCGCGCCAGGCCGTCACCATCGTGGCAGCTGCTGCACTCAGGCCCCGAACCGCTTCCCATAACCTCGCGCTTGGTGTGGCAGTCGATGCATACCAGCCCGGCCTGATGATGCAGATCGTCCGACAATCGCTGGAACCCGACCCCGTACGCACTCTTTTCAGGAACATCGATATCGTATGGAACGCGATATTCATCATGAAAATCGCGCTCGAAACGTCCCACATAGTCAAAGCCGACGTGATTGGCATAATGACAACTCAGACAGCGACTCATATCCACCGGCGCCGAGAACCGATGTGAAAATCTTTCTCCGTCATAGCCCAGATGGCAGGCAGCGCAGCCGGTTCCATGGCGGGCCAAGGGGTAGGCTTCACCATTGTTATAGACGTGACAGCGCAGACAGCGACGGCGGAGCGCATCATCCACCAGTTCCATGGAATCATGCGGGGTGTTGTGGGCCCGCAGTTCGGATAGCTCAATCTCATCGGCGGCCGGATCAAAGGCACGTCGGACAAGTGTTATATGACCGGTCAGGGTATAGTGCGAGTTTTCTTTGACCATGGCCGTTTCCCGGGTGTGACAACCACCGCAGACCGCCTCGGCATGATCGGGGTGGGCCGGTCTGGCGATGAGATCGACATGGGCCAGGGCACCATCAACCGCATCGGGGTTGCCGCCATGACACTGCGTGCAGCCGAACTGGTGGTGGGTGTCTGGAGATATCGGGTGACAGGAAAGGCAGCCCTGCCGCGAACCGGCAGTGTGCGGTTCATGGCGTGTCTGCTGTTGGGAGGAGGTGGCAATATCAGCG